>Ga0208413_1000306_pt1 | contig 39986 bp, 34 predicted proteins | sample AntAceMetag02UKD_FD_184761 | JGI IMG/M metagenome (GOLD analysis project Ga0208413, IMG submission 184761) | Saline lake microbial communities from Ace Lake, Antarctica - Antarctic Ace Lake Metagenome 02UKD (SPAdes) (version 2) | ecosystem: Environmental > Aquatic > Non-marine Saline and...
TATTTCTTTAAGTAGGAAAATCAATAAGTCTTATAAGTCTTGGGAAACAAATCATTATTAATAGGTTGAAATATTTTTCGGACATTTATAAAATGTCCAAAAAGTAAAAGCATGGCATAAAAATATCATAAAAATGCGTTTCGCATCATAATGCTTTAAAAAAAATTTACATAAAATAAATTTTACTGCATAATAAAAATATATATTTTGGTTTGAAAATGATTTAGACAACTTTTATGTCATCATATTATAATGACAATAGTGACACAAAAGTATGAAAAAGTTGCTTTTGATTATTTTTGTAAATCATGTAATTATACATGCAGCAATAAAACAAATTTTAATAAACATTTATCTACCCGATGCCATATAAATAATGACGCTAAGGTGAATCATAATATTATTGTTGAAAAACCTGTGAAATTATTCACATGTAAATGTGGTAAAAATTATAAATTTAGACAAGGATTACACGCCCATAAGAAAAGTTGCGAAAACACACTCCCTATTATTAACCCAAGCATTGATATCAATATGTATACAATTATGAATAGATTGATTGTAGATAACCAAGAACTCCGGCAGTTTATATTGGATCAATCGACAGAACATAGGAAAGAAACAAATGAACTTATAACCAAAACGATAGAATCATGTAAACCATCTCATACTACTATAAATGGAAATGTTAATAAATTCAACTTGAATGTATTTCTCAACGAACAATGTAAGGATGCTATCAACTTCACTGACTTTGTAAATAAAATAGAGATAACTTATAATGATCTGGAGAACAATGCCCAATTAGGTTTCGTAAACGGGATTTCAAAGATATTTCTAGACAACTTGAAACAACTTGGAATTAATGAACGCCCAATTCACTGTACTGATGTAAAACGAGAAACAATGTATATCAAAGACGAAGACAAATGGACAAGGGAAATAGATGATGTAAAACTACAAAAAGCGATACAGACAGTTTCCTATAGAAGTATGGGAAAGTTGGCAGAATGGAAACAAGAGAACCCAGAATACAAAGATTGTAATTCAGATTTTTCGCAGAAATGTATAGATATTCATCGCCATACACTTGCAGGTAGTGACCGTCAGGTTTATTATCCAAAAGTCATCCATGTTCTAGCTAGAGAAACTACAATAGAACATAAGGGAATTTTATGTTCTCCCTTTAAGTAGGAAAATCAATAAGTCTTATAAGTCTTGGGAAACAAATCATTATTAATAGGTTGAAATATTTTTCGGACATTTATAAAATGTCCAAAAAGTAAAAGCATGACTAGAAAAAATCATAAAAATACGATTCGCACCATAATGCTTTGAAATAAAAAAGAAAGAAAACAGATTGACCGCATAATAAAAAACGTATTTGTGTCTAAAAATGTAAAAGCAACTTTTCGTGTCATCATTTTTTAATGACATTTAATGACGGTAAATATTGCTTTTCTGTGTTAATATGAATCGCGTTATCATATTTGCAGTAATATTTATAATTTTAATCGATTATTATCTGCTCGATAAAGTAAAATGATGACATAAAGTATCAAAATGTAATGGCACCATAAAAATGCGAACCTATATAACTGTCACATGAAACATGCTTACTAAAAAAAAATAAATATGAATAAATTATAGATCAAGCAAATATGAACCCATGTGGTTTCAATAATTCTTTCATTTTGTCTACGTTAAGGTAAGGTGAATTCAATGTAACTATACTGTTATCGGTAATACGAAACATATCACATATATGCATAAACGAATTATTATCAATCGCGCACTCTGTATTATCTTGTAACCAATCATGGAATCGTAATTCATTTTCTGGGGCGGCAATTTTAAATTGATTGTATTGTTTCATCGTTTTTTGTAAATTCCCCGAAAATCCTGTATTGTAATCTGTCCCCGATAATACCATTATTTCGCGAAAATCTCGCATATGTATTTTAAGTTCTCTTAGAATACCATTCGTATTATAAAACACAACTGTATGGTTCAATAGACTCATATGGCGCATGACGCGGGTGCAACCATATGCAAACATATCCATATCGTCACTTAAACAAGCCCACGCCTGTTTTGAAATAACCATTTTAGCGCATAGTTGATCAGCTTCTCCAGGGGCATCACAATATTGTACACCACATGCATCCATAAGCGATTTGACTCCGTCAATTGATTCCTTTTTAATACGAATGAACTGTTTTTTCAGTTTATCCAGTTTAATAATGATTTCATCTTTATCTTCAGATTCATCATTTAATTTTTGTTTCAAATCATTATATTTAGATTCGGCTATTTTTTTATCTATATGTCGTTGTTTTAATATATCTTTTTTTTCGTCAGGTGGTTTGCCGTCAAATACAAATATAGGAATTATCTTATAATATCGGAAAATTGTAATAAGAGTGTACATGTTCTCAATTAGTGAATCTGAACTAGAGAACTTGTATAAATAAATACTGGTATCAATAACTATTTTTTTACCAGCGAAATTGCTGAGATGTTTTTTGCAGATAGATTGCGTTGTGCAATTATCTAATAAATACTTGTTTAAATTTGGTATTCCCATTGTATTTTTTTCGTGAGTCTAATGCTATAATTCAAATATAATTTATATTAATCAATTTTCCATTTCAAATACGGTCATTCGAAGTGTTTTAAATGCGGTAGAATTAAATGATATATTATTTTTAAACTTAGATTCAATCAGACCCAATACATTGATGTATACTGGATCCATATAATTAGAACGGATCATATTACAGAATCGTTGAATTCCTTTATCGGTTTTATTGAAATCCAAGAGAACCTTATTGTTAACAGAACACCAGTCAATGAATTGGCTTTTATTATACAATAATAGTGATTTAATAATATAATATGACATAACATTGGTATCTTCCTGATATTTGTTACGCTTATATAAATCAGTATAAATCATATTGTTATGATGTAATACTTTTACACACTGCAATAGAGAGAACTTGGTTTCGGTATCTAGTATACGATCTAATTTATTGAACATAATATCAAAACGGTCTTTTATTCTGGTGGAGAAAAACGAGATAAACATCGAATGTATAATTGTAGCCCAAGTTTCACAGTATGCTTCATATAATCGTACCTCGATATCAACCGCAAACATTTTCGAAATTTCTAAATTGGCTATTGTTTGTTTCATTTCCGAAAAGTCTAAACCGAGATTATGGAAGGATTCGTGAATAAGAACTTTGAACCATTCCTGTTCTCTGTAAATGCATATATCAGTTGAAGGTTGACAGGAAGTAGTAAATGCTGTATTTACATTTTTGCGTTCAATCATATTACCGGTTCGTGGTAGCAATTTCAGGTGATCGGTCAAATATATATTGATATTTACACTATTGGAGCATCGAACATTAGCATATTGATGTGCAATATGAAACCACATGTAAACTTTATTGACATATTGTATAAAATTCGGTAAAGGATAAGGCGAGTAAATAGAAAGGTATATATTCCGATGTCCTATTCTAAACAAAACTGCTTGTCTATGTCTACAGCGGGATACATGGGGTTTAATATCCTCGGGAATATCCATAATGTCGCCTTTTATGAGCTCATTTTTATAGAACTTCGTGGTTGTAAATTCGCGGTTTGCATTGCGCATATGATGATATATATGAGAAAGTTCATTTTCGCTAGTTTTATTCAATGGTTCTATATTTATAGATTTCAATGATGAATCTACAAATGTCTGTAGATTTTCAGAATCCTTGGTATACTTCATATAATACCTAGTTATATTTTTTTACTGGCAATATAATCGCGAACTCTCATAAGGTCGTATCGCACATCTGGGGGTTTTCCACGATTAAATTGCATTAATATAGCTGGTCGAGTAGCGAGAAGAAGAGAGGAGATATCCAAATTTTGTTCAAATTTTGCAACCAATCCATTGTATTTTTCTCTCACGCTACGTTCTCCATAGAAATCTTTATCAATATGTTTCACATGTGGTGGTTTCAATTCATGTTTATTTTTTCCACCAACAAGTTTAGCTAAAACTGGGTCTTTAGATAATTTGGGGTTACCTTCCATGGAAAACATTGCCGCGAAATCGGGGTAGCTATTCATATACTTAGAAGCTTGGTATTGATTTTCTATGGAAGCCCATCGGTGATTATGTAAATTAAATGGTGATTCGGTCCATGAATCGTCGAGTTTTTTACGCCATTTGCTATGTTTTGCTAGTTGTGTGTATTGAAATACCTTTTCTATAGGAATACGTTCTCCCGAACCATACCCAGGTGTGATAGTATCCTGCGAATTTGCATGTATCATAAATACAATATTTGGGTCGTGTTCCAATCCAGAGTAGTCATATCCTTCTCCGATATCATCAACTGGTATTCCCATGCGGGATTTTAAATTTCGGAAATCTTGTATAAAATTGTAATTTCCCGCATTTCGTTCTATACATTTGTTCAATATCAACATCTTGATATCATATGGTATTTCTTGAAATGATAATAGTTTTTTATCTTTGTAGGTAACAAGGTTGTATTTATGCGCTGATCGAGACAATATGATATAAAAATTAGGAGAGAACCTAGCGTCGTTGTCGTTTCCACATTCCAATACACTATCGGTGGAATCTTCTTTATGAGAGTCTTCAGATAAAATTATAAACTTAACATTCAATAAATGTTCCAATGCTGTTATATCAGTGGATTCTGGTAAATATTTCAAAGACCGAACGAAATCCTGATAGTGCACAAAAGTATGAATATTTCGCATTTCCGAGAAATTAGCGTGCATATTGCGCTTTATGAATGCATCGTATGTGCGGTTTATGTCAGTATGAGCAGAGATATTATCCTTGAGCTTTTTCGCTTCTTCTATGATGCGGCGACGTTCCTCAGATGATACATCGGTAGATTTGATTCTTTTTTTCAATAGTGTTATTGAGTTCTTATTACTTTGAATAATTCGGTTATTTTCATCTAATATGTTCTCATATTCAAGGTAAGTTTTATTCTTATTCTGATAAATTTCATCAGTAACTTCATCTGCTATCAATTCTCTCAGTTTTTCCATTGTAATGTTCTCGCCGATTTCATTGAACGCACTGGATATAGAAACAAACAAACAATCACTGGTATCTTGTAATTTATAATTGCGATTCTGCATAAATTTGGTTATCCAATTGTCGCTTACCGCGAGATTGTATGACTTGCGAATAATACGCGCGTCTTCTTTTGATTCTTCTGGTAAGGTAGTAACCTGTTTCCGATGAATATCAATTGTAAATATAGATTTTTCTCTAGTTTTCGCCTTGTCTGTTCTGATGCTAAATATTTCGTCATCTGAGTCATCGATTAATACTTCGGGTTCAATATCGCTATCGCTTTCGCTAAGAGGGTCATTCAGCGATTGTAAATAATCATTTGTAGTGAATTTATATAAAATAATATTTTTAACATCGGGAACGATTTCGCCATCCTCGAAAATATCAAGTTTATTCAGATTTCCGATCTCAAGAACCCCGATTTGACTTGCGATGTTGTTATTATTAAGGAAATACATAGGAAAATAAGACACGCCATCTTTTTCAAAGTCAGTCTTTAATTGTCCAAATATAACTTGTATAGGGTTTACAGTATCAATTGTATCAAAAATGATATGATACGGAAATGATTCGTATTTAATATCGTCCGATTCAATATCTGTAGTTTCTTTATATTCTACCGACGGGTTTATAAGTGAATAGACCATCTTAGTATACATATACGTATACATTTATATATGTAGTATTCTAAATTAGTTTTTTCGTATCATGTCTAATATTTCTTGCGGATATTTCATTTCCTCTAAAATTAATATGCCGCCTTTTACTTTTGAAATACCTTTCTTCATTTTGTATGTATATTGAATTCCATTACTCAAATCTACATCCATTTTATAATTTACGACCCGTTCCGAATCACGCAGTTTCTTGCATAATGATACATAATGGGTTGTCAGCATAAAATCGACATTAGGTATATTACATAAATATGATAGGAATGCATGGGCTGACTTAACCGCTTCTGATGGATTGGTTCCGGAATATAGTTCATCATAAATACAGAAATGACGAGAACCGGTATTTTCTGTAGATTTGATAATATCAAGAATTTCTTTACATCTCCTTGATTCAGCTTGGAAGAGGCTATCGCGTCCAGATGTATCGGGTATATTCAAATAGGAATGGATATGTGTATATGGAGTAAGAGAACATGCCTTATAAAACCCAACTCCGAATTGTTGAGTAAATATAATATTGAGTGTTGTGGTTTTTAGGATAGTTGTCTTTCCCGATGCATTAGGTCCAGTGATTATAATATTTTTGGCGAAATCGCAATTATTTTTTACATATTTCTCACCGAGATATGCTGGATAATATTGCTGTGTAAATTTGCAATTACTACCTTCCGAATTAAATACTGCGAATGATAGATTACCTGAAGTGATATTATTGGAAATACCTGTCATGTTGTTGATATATCCTTCAAATCCGATTGAATATCGCAACGCGTCGTCGTATTCTAAATTGGAATGTAGTCGATAGAAACACTTCAACATATATCCAATTTCTACTATTTTAGAGAACCCAGCTTTAAATGGATTGATAGATAGTAATTCATCGCGGAACTCACGAAGTTTGATAGATTTTGTTTGAATTGTATTACAAAATTCATTATAGGTGATAAGGTTATGATTATGAGAAAAGAACGCATCCATATTAGATATAGAATGATCCAAATATTCACGTAAATCACACAAATGTGAATTCATCCGATTCACATTCTTATAAAAACGAATACATAAATTATAATTTTGATAAATTTGTAGAAAATACAATCCAGTAGTTCCCAGAAGATATGCCATTTTTTCCCATCCGATAGAATTTATATTATTCACAATGTTTCCGATGAAATGATTCTTCGTCACTTCTTTCAATACGGAGATGTAAACAGAGAACGTGATAGGAACTCCTTGAATTTTCAACAAGATGAACGGAAAAATAAAAAATATCACAGGTATTATAAAACTCAATACAGGCGAAGCCATATTAATAACAGACATCGTTTGTAGAAACGCCGGCGATTCATTGAGCGATTTAAAATATTCCCATTCAATATACGAATACTTTTCTAAGAACGCCGCATCATGCTTTGTATCGTTCCATATATTTTTCATCTTATCGCAATCAATAATATTTTTTTGTGTTTCTTCCAAATATACGGGCATCGATTTCAATACGGATTGCGTGTCAAGTAAGAAAGGTACGTTTGTTGTATATTGTTTTGACCATTCAGTTTGTATATTTTTTGCAAAATCATGTTGAGGAGAAAGTATATGTGAATACATATTTCCATCGGACGATAATTCTAAATCAGAAGCAACTTGGGGTGACAATGTATGAACGAATTGAGCATCTAGATAGTTGATAGGTAATTTAAAACCTTCATATATAGTCTTATTTGAAGGCGGTTGAAGTGGTTTAGCTTGTAACATGTCCTTTATATTTATAGAGAACATTTTACTATTTTATGATAAAAAATTATGGAAGTAGCAACGCAAATCTAAATAAGTGTATCGAAATTAGCAGGAAGTTCTCCAATAGTAATATTATAATGTTTTTCAAGGCGATGCATAAAATCGACATCATATTTTGTAATAAAATTAATTGCTAGACCTTTTCGTCCGAAACGACCAGATCTACCGATTGCATGTAGATAGGTTTCATAACTCTTCATAATATCGAAATTAATAACAGTGCTTACTTGTTGGACATCGATACCCCTAGCAGTTACACCAGATGATATCATAACCCTAAACGTGCCTTTTCGAAAACTTTCTAGTGACTTATTGCGTTCTGTTTTTTCCATTGCACTATGAATACAACACACCGGAAACCCATCGGAAATCATGGAATTGTAAAGATCTTCTACACGCTTAACTGTGCTTACGTATATAATACACTGGGATACTTGCAAGAATGAGAATAGATCCTTCAATGCTTCATATTTAGACTGATCGTCAACTAATGTAATATAATATTGTCGGATACATTCAAGGGTAAGTTCTTCCGTTTTCATCGTAATTTTAACCGGGTCGCGCATAAATTTATCACTTAATGTTAACATTTCTTCAGGCATTGTTGCACTAAACAATGCAACCTGAACACTATCTGCCAGAAATTTGAATATATCATAAATTTGGTCTTTGAAACCTTTTGATAGCATTTCATCAGCTTCGTCTAAAATAAAAATCTTAATATTCTCAGTCAATAGAGAACCACGACGTATCATATCATATACACGACCTGCGGTTCCAACTACCACATGAGGACGGTTATTTCGTAAATCCGCTGAGTCGTCAGATACGGAGGTCCCTCCCACCAATGTTTTTACAACTAATCCATCCATTGCATTACTGAGACTGGAAACAACAGACGAAATTTGTTGAACTAGTTCAAATGTTGGTGCGAGAATTAAAACTTGTGTGGTCTTTGATGCAATATTTACCTTTTGTAATGCACCTATAGCAAACGAACCGGTCTTACCAGTGCCCGACTGCCCTTGTGCGATAATATCGCGACCTTCAATAATTGAAGGTATGGTTTTTTCCTGTATTGGAGTCGGTTTATCAAACCCCAATCTATAAATTCCTCTGCTTAAATCTTCCTTTAAATTTAGTGATTCCCAAGACATTATACTATAACTATGGTAACATGTTTATATCATTATTAGAAAAACATATAAACAATTAACTGTATAATATAATAACAGGATGGCACTATATTATACTATCAACGATTTTTCAAAATTAGCATTTAATGGAATTAAATTCGAATTGAATGATCCTGTATTAAAAATTCTCAAAGTATTACGCGATAATTTACCGCCAATGGATGATACTAAGAAATCAATTGTGAAAACAAATAAACAATTTCAACAAAAAACTGATGACTGGAGTGCGGTTCGTTCACATAATACACTTACACCTAGGATTCGTGAAGTCAAAGAGGGAACCGAACAATCAATAAAGGAGATTCGCATAGCATTAAATAAATTATCAAATAAAAATGCGGATATCCAACAAGAAAGTATCGTAAGACTTATTAAACAAGTAATATCCGATAGCAAAGAACTAGAGGAAGATATGAAGAAAATATACAAATTAATATTTGATATTGTCAGCACAAATGAATTTTATTCGGCGTTATACGCAAAGTTATACAAAGATTTGATAGGTATGTTTCCTGAGTTTTCGGTAAAAATAGTTGATATATTGAATAAATATAAGGAATCGTTTAATAATATCAAAAGTGTAGACTCGAACGCTGATTATGATGGATTTTGTGACAATGTAAAGAATAATGACTTGAGACGAGCGATGACGACATTTATTGTGAATTTATTAAAGAATGAGGCTATTAATGAAGAAGATGTTATAAATACTATTTTATATTTAGAAGATTTAGTTAGGACAAACGCAGAAGAATCGGATAAATCTATAGTAATCGAAGAGACTATTGAAAATGTCTTTATATTTATAGTTCAAGGTAATAAGAAACTGAATCAAAATGCCATTTGGAAAGATAAAATTATTCCAAATATACATCTAATTTCGAAATTTCGAAAAACTGATTTGGTAAAATACAAGAGCATGACGAGTAGATCAACATTTAAACTTATGGATATTATAGATGAATTGAAATCCCATAAGAGTTAGTATAAATTATCCATGTGTCCTTCGCGTAGCCCATATTGGATATCGAGAGCCATCACGATACCAATTCAGAAAATAAGTTTCGTCGGGTAACACAAGAGATCCATATTGTTTACGTAATATAGACCATATACTTTGGTCGTGACGATTTTCCTGAAATTCTGGATGATTTGATGAAATGGATGGCGAATCATTTATCAATTTATACATGGAACTTATTTCGTACCACTTATTTACCAGATTTACAGCGCCTTCACACTTGCGAATGAGAAATACACCTCCTACTAATTGACCTGATGAAAGGTCGGACTGTGAAGTGCCTAAATATTCAGAAATATCGCCCTTCGTCCAATGTTCTTCTAAAAAATGCATTTGGAATGATACGATACCACTTTCGTGTGTTTTACACATTTCTATGTATTCCATTAATCGTGGTTTTCCTTGTATATTTATCATACATCCAGCATCTGCATATACGATAATATCTCCATCATTTATAGTTGATAATAATTTCTTAATTATATATGATTTCCACAGCCAATATCCATAACCACGTGAGTTTTTTGTAATGAAATCCGAGTGTTCATTCCAAAAATCTATGTCATTTTTTAGATAAATATCCGTATATCCGAGTATTTTTGTAAATATTCCAATTTGTTTTGCTTCTTTACAAACTCGTTGCAGCGCGTTGTGATAATCTACTGACGGACCTCCAAATGAAACGAAATGTATATCACACATTTTATATAATCTAAATATAAAAAAAATCATATATTCTCGCATCAAAACTTAAAATCTTTTAAGTCATTATACATTTTTCGTTCATCTACATCATCGTTTAAAATATCTCTTATTAAACCGGTTTTATATTTAAATTCAGTTCGATGTAATTTATGAACCATGATGTCAATTTTTTTCTTGGTTTGGTTGAAATCCTTATTAAATTTAATTTGTTCGACTAGTTGTTTGGTATACTCAATAAGCAATATATAAACATCAATATTACGATTACAATTATTTATTTTTCTATAGAAAACCTTTATTCCATCAACATCATGTGTGTCTGGATGAAATATTGCATCCTTATACGAGTCATACACGGTTTGTATAATAGTGTTCATAAAAAAATAGGATTGTATATGTAGTAAGCTAATATATTTATTTTACAAATATCATAATCTGCTCAGCCGTATCTCTATGATCTGTTACATGCACGTTCTTATTATGCATCGGTTGAATACTTTTCAAGGTAAAGTATTTTTTCGTTATTTTGTTCATGTCATTAAGTAAATCATATTCATTGTCTTTACCATAACCAGAAAGTATATAACATAATTTCCCACCAGGGACGAGAACCTTATGACACAATTTTATGGTGTTTTCCCAATATCCAATTAACCAATCCCCATATGTTTTATATATTGTAGTGCTCTGTTTTTTTCCTGGATACATTTCCAATCGATAATACGGTGGACTGAAAAACACTACATCGAAATGTGATGTGTATTTACTTAAAAACGGTTTATTTTGAAGTAATAATTCCGATGGACTATCATATACAGCGACTGTTTTATTTGGATAATATGCAGTTGCAAATTTGGAAGTTCTATCACATACGCGTGTTATAACATCAGTACCAACATATTCAATTACACTTGACGATTCGAGAAATCCATAACAGTAAGAACACCATCCAAGGGTGGGTGTAAAAATCCGTTTTCCTTGTAATACTGATTCTTGTAACGAATACACTAAATATGGATTCATAATGGATGCGCGAAAATAAAACGAAGAGAAAACACTACCTAAACGTCCATTTTTCATATAATGTATCGCACTAGGAGTAAGAATTTTATAATCTATTATTTTTCGGACATAGAGGTCTTCTAATACATCAAAGAATGTTGGGTTATTTTCTATACCAGATTTTGTATCCTTAAGTATTTCCTTATAAAACATATTTCGTATAACGTTTTTATATTTGACAAGCGCATTATTATTCATCTGCCCCTTTTTCATAGGAGGTTCCTTAATTGTAAGCGTTTCTGGTATTTTTAACGATACATCATAAAAACGTGATAAATAATCGTTTCTGTTTTGTATATTATCAATCAATAAATTAACATCATATTTTGTAAGTTTCTCCTTCGTCTTCATATATTCATTTAATGAAACAAGTCTAGAACCGATTTTTACTTTATATTGTGAATTATTTTGGGTTGATGCAAATAATGATAATAAGGTATTATTATTTATGAATAACATATGATATAGTTTAGATATGTATTTTTTTATGACACAAAACCACGGAAAATTGATTCATATTTTTTGAAACTATAAAATCAAACAACCACAACATCAACATCAATCAAAATACCATCAAAATGACTAATATTATTACTAGCTTCTACATTCCACGCATGCTCATTGCTTATAGCGAGGAGCATATCAAGTCTATATTTGCAAACTACCTATGCATAGGTGATGTAAATCGTGTCGACTTCGTTCCAATAGAGGGCGATTCTCGTTTCCAAAAGGCGTTCGTTCATATGAACCAAACATACGATACTCCATTTGTATCTAAAATATTTAATGATTATAATAACAATAAGAATGTTCGTGTATATCCTAATTTAATAAAAAAAAATGAATACTGGATCTTATTAAATAATAAAATTCCTGTTTCAGAAACAAAATTAAACATTCATCAAGTTGTTGAGAATGCTAGAATTCTTCAAAGTGTAGTTGAAAAACAAGCAGAGGAAATTAAGGTTATGCGCGAACAAATATTAGAATTAACTAAAAGTATTAGTTTTAGTAAAAATCAAACTTGGATGCCTAACGAATACGAGTTTGAAGAGGGGGAGTTGGACAACGAGCCACCATATAGCTTCGATGAAAAGGAACATTACAGAGAGAAATATCATCCTAATAGTAGATAAACACACACACACACACATGACAATTCATAATACTTTATAAGTAAATAAAATATAAAATATAAAAATAAAAACAAAATAAAAAAAATGGCTTCGGTCAATTTTTTTATTCAAAAAGTACTAATTCCTAACTGACTGGCGGCGAACCATACCATCGGATTTTTGTTTAGAATCGCTGAAAGGTGCAGATGTTTTTGTGGTAGCATTTATGCGATGTGTATCACACATGAGAAGCCCACTATTAATTCCACTTACATCAGAAGCAATAAATTCATGCTGTTCGCTTTCAGATGTAGATAGCAAAAACTCTACATATTCACCTTGAACCATATACTTATATTGTGCAGATTCACCTCTAAGAGAAGTGAAATGTGCGAATATATCTTTATCCTTATGATCTCCGACACACACAGTGATAAACCCAAACCCAGACTTGCTGTTGAACCATTTGACGCGACCAATTAAACGTTCGGAAGACATTATACACTAAACGGTTGATTGTTTTTATATCAGTTACGAATATAATATTTATACATATTATATATAATGAAGTTTTTAGGAATATCTTCCAGTAAGATCGCATCGATTACATTTTTACTTGTAGCAATTTTCCTTGCATTATTTTTAGGTAGTTTTGAGTTCCTCAAGAGTAATAATATTGCAGAAGTCCCTGTTTTATACGAAGGTATGGAAGAGGATATGGAAGAGGATATTGAAGAGGGTATGGAAGAGGGTTCCGAAGAGGTTATGGAAGAGGACACCGAAGAAGGCGAAGAAATGATGGAGGAGGTCGAAGAAGCGGTTGAAGGGTTTGATGTCAGACAGCAGTCATTGCGATTTTCATTGGTATAGTAAATAATTCCATTAAAATATGATAATTTGGTGTATCATTATATTTTAACTCATAACAATATTTCAAATACATTTTTATGGATCCATCTACATTTAGGTTATTCCACTTTTTACCGTCTTTGCGAAATACATTTATAGGGTCATTTACACTTGTTTCTGAACCAACAGAATCCCAAGGAAGTTTCCCTTCTTGCATAAACATGTACATGTAACCCAATGATATTAAATCGTCTCGTCGTGACATAGGTTCTCCACAATGATTATAATAACTAATATATTTAGGAGAACCTATCACATTATTTGGGTCTTTTTTTATAATATGTTCACCGTCATCATCTATAAATACAGATGATAGTCCAAAATCAATGATATATAGATCTCCATCATTTACCATGAAATTTTTAGGTTTTATATCGCGATGTAGAATATGATGCCGATGTATACTTTCTATCAGGTTAATACACCTTATCATTATAGATGCCAATTTACTAGCACTTAATGTACCTTTACGTAATATATAATCATGTAAACTACATGGAAAGTGTGACATAACCAAACAAGTGAACCCTATATGCTGTCCAAACCAATATATTTTTGGTATGTTCTTAGTGCCACTATAAAACAAATATTTCAATACAGTTGCTTCGTGTTTGATAATTTTATATTCAGAATCTGATTTTTCAACCTTAATAGCAACACGTTCATTATTTTTAGTGGTGGCGTCATAAACAACACCGAATTTGCCATACCCTAATATGGAATTTACAGTGAATTTATTGCATATAATACTACCAATCATTCGGCTGAAATTAAATAATGCATATCTTTTAATTCGTTTTGTATTGTATATCAAGATAATGGGAATAGAATATAATTTAGAGCGAATAAAAAAACCAACCTATATTCTTATGATTACGCTTTTATATATATGTTATTTCGTTATATACGCTGGGTTGTTTTATGTGAACCCGATATATATATCAACTCTTAGTAAAAGCATACGTATTTTTATATGCTCGTTTTTAATATATGAATTCCATCCGTTCCGCCAGCATAAATTACGGGAATTTGATGCAGACCTAATATTTGCAAGTGCTGTTCTGATATTAACAGATATGGGAATCACTCAACAATTCGTAAATAATATAAAGATATGATAAGTATTCATACAAATGGATATAGATGCAATTTTTGAAAAGGTAAGACAAGATACATCCTTATTAGCTGATATTGACATTGGTGAATTACTCAAAAATGTCAATAGCGAAAAACACGATTATCTAGATAATAAAACTCTAAGTGACATTATAGATGCAAATATTAATGCAATCAAAGAACTAAAACTACCCAAAGAAAATACCAAGGATATATGTAATAGATTGACCGGCTATAGATATGTAGAGAACCTATACGAATTACATAAAGGTAAACATATACGCTGGATTCGCGAAGCGAATAAAAAACTCACGAATGGTGCAATTATAATGGACGTTAAATTTACGGATAAAGGCACTAATATATTATGTAGGAATTCGCAATTCAGATTGTTCCAAGTGAAATTTGACGATTGTATTATATTCCAAAAACTATCTACAGGAGAACAATTGATTCTTATGGCATACGAACATGTTCTCAATTCCGAATAAGATACATTTTCTAATTTTCATTCATTTGTTTGTATTGCTTCCAAGAAATACTCTTAGCTTCTACGTAAGTTTCCTTCGGGGTATCAAGTGTTTCATCAATTGCATTGCATCGTTTTAACGCTGAATCGACATACAATTCTTTTAATATTTTACCAACCACGACAGAACCTTCATGTTGATCCACATTGCCATCTTCAATGTCCCTGAGAATATCCAATAAATTAGTCATAATAGTCAAATCTAATTCATCCTTGTAAACCTTGTTGTATATATCAGTATAATTATTGAAAAGAAACCCACATTGAGACTGGCATAAATTAGAAAATCTATCAGGATCGTTTTTTCTGATGCGTATATGCTTGCGCTTCAAATCCAACATTTTCGCAATATCATCACGAATAAGATTACTATGTTTAACTTTGCGAATGTGTTCGGTATTATCTTCATATTCATTTGCACTAATTAACTTTTTCAAATTCAAACGTTCTTCCTTATTCATATAACACTTACGTGTTATCCGCTTTATGTATTTTATGTATATATAATATAAATGACATATCTATACCTCAAACCAGAACCAACTTTTAAAACAGGTATAACAGGTATATTACTGATAATATTAATTACCACATTGTCTATGAATTATTTACATTTATATTTGAACTGGGAGAACTCGAATATAAAATGTAGAGTTGGTAATATGTTTATAGCATATATAACTGGTAGTTTTGCAAGTTGGTGGGAAAAATGTACTGGAAAAAAATCAGTGACCAAAATTACGGTGAATAATTAATAGGTAATTATAGTATAAGTGAGATGGAATTACAAGAGATATCATATACGTGGTTTGCGAGAAATGATATAATATTATCATTATTTATATTTTGTTTATTCGTGTATATATGTATTAATTTAGTGAACTATATTGAATTAAAACAAAATAACATAGCGATAAGACCAATAAACTATTTAAGCGGTTTATTGAGAGGATAGCAGTTTAGCAAAAAAAATCTATATAATTGTATATAGATATGAAACTTAATACAAAATATGTTATGCTTGCATGTATACTACTACTTATTTTATTAATTAGTATATCATGTGGTTCTATAATAATACCATATTCAGCAACCACTAGATCCTACGCTATCTTTGAAGGAATGGAGACGAAAGTTGAATTTAATGATTCTGTAAATAAATTATTAGACGAACTTATGAAAATGAAAGAAAATGATGGTATTGATATTAAGAAAAAGATAATAGAAATACGAAAACCGAAGAACATAGATTATAACCAAGAAACATTGAAAGTTAGTTTAAAAGGATTATCTAATGTAGAGTCATCTAAAACCTACAAACTCGTTGATAAATTCATTACCGAAAAGATGCCAGAAATTAACGATGAAATATCAAAGAATGATGAAGATGAAGAGGAAGATGAAGGGGACCAAGAGGGATTTGAAAATATGTCAAATTCGATTGATATGTTTTCAAGTGCTGTCGGAAGCTTAAAATGTGTAAAAACTGCATCAGGATTATCAAATTCCATGGGTCCATTATGTTTATCAGATTCACAAATGTATTCATTACAGTCGCGTGGTGGAAATTCAACTGGATGTGATTCACAAATCGGTATGTAAACTTATAATTTCTTACAATTATGTATAGTATGAAATTATTATTATTATTATTATTAACAATAACTATTGTATCTCTATTATGGAGGTCAGTAATAATTCGTGAGGGTCTTTTTAAAAAACCTATAACAAAAATAGGAAAACTCAAAGGAGAAATAGGAAAACTCAAAGGAGAAATAGGAAAACTCAAAGGAGAAATAGGAGAAATCGAAGGAAAAATAGGAAAACTCAAAGGAGAAATAGGAAAACTCAAAGGAAAAATAGGAAAACCCAAAGGAAAAATAGGAAAACTCATAGGAGAAATAGGAAAACTCATAGGAGAAATAGGAAAACGCAAAGGAGAAATAAGAAAACTCGAAGGAAAAATAGGAAAACTCAAAGGAAAATCTATCGAAAAAATAACATCACGAACTGTAACACAGCCAGAGTATAGTGTAGTAATTATACAAGACCAATTAAAATTATTAAACGAAGTTCAAGGTAATGTGCAGAAAATACCATCTTACAAAATTCAACCGAAAGATCGTATGGAAATAAATAAAAGTCTAAATATAGTTATAAATAGTTTAAAAACTTGGTTAAACGATAGAATGAATTATATTAAAGCATACAATAAAAAACCGGATTCACCATCTGAAAATCAATCTATAGACAAACTCAGAGAAATATGGGTTAATAACGGGATGGGTCTTAAATTAATAATAACTGGGATTATCGAACGACTAGACGTTACAAATGATTTACAACTCGATACTTATAATATATTGCAGAAATTTAACGAAAAAATGAATATGGAATTAGGGGTTACATTGTCAGAACCATCCACTACTGGATATGAATCTATACGACCTGTAGAAAACACATTTAATAGTTCTGGTCGAACATTCGACAATAAATTGTTACAGTATTTTTTTGGATATTAAAAATAAAAATATATTATGTTTCGAACTCTGACGCATTTTTAGCAACGCGTAAAATTGAATTTATTTATGTATTTTTATTATTATTATCCAAACACTATAAAAAATGCATAAACTATCTAAATTTGAATCTATAACGAGCGGAATGCCACATATTTTAGAATATTGTGGTGTTATATCATTACATAATATATCGTCTACATCTCATTACTGTTACGATACAACAAGACCATTACTATTACGCAAATTACAAAAAATACCACATTCATGTAATGTAAATGATTCTACAATGATATCAAATAACAAGGACTTTATTTATTCAATAATAGAGGATACAATTCATGTAAAAATAAGTTTCAACGTTCCATATGAAATATATATTACATCTATTGATATGCCGAGCACGTTATTTAAAATATACACACCATTTCATATATGGGAATTTGATATTAACATGTTTGAATTTCTTCCATATAATTACGGTAATACACCCGAATATGCCACTACAATGGACGTACTACATACAGGTGAAATGTACTCACAATCACACAATATGCCATATTGTGTGATTAATAACAGCACAAAAATTAAAATAATGTATAACATGTGTAAATCCGATTTGAATAGAAGATCAAATATAACTGGTATATCTATAAGCGGTATAAACATAGAATACAACATAAAAAACAATCAAACTATTAAGACAGCTGTGTTAATTATACCATTAGTATTCTTCATTATTATAACGATACGCGCGAATAATAATGAAGAATACATGGAGATAATACCTTATTTATTAGCAATTTGCATTATAGTAATGTTAGGAATTTGTACAGACCCATATATTGGGAATAAAATATATCATAAAAAATGTTCATGTGATTGGTAACTGGTAAATAAAATTTTATGAAACAAAATTCAGTCACATAAGAGTTTTGCTTCCAGCATCTACATTCTCCGAGAGTGAAATGATTCTAGACTAATAATTGACAATAAATGGTTACAGTATTTTTTTTTAAATATTGAAATTAAAAATTATATTATATTTTAGATTGTAATGAAACATTGCATTTATTACAATAAAAAATCGTAATGGAACGATCTAACGAAATGTCAATGTCGTCTCTAACAACTTCATGTACACAAAACTGTAATAAAAAAGTATTTATTATTTTATTATTTTCATCTGTTTTTAGGTCTAGACGTTCCATTTCGTCTTTCATATCTAATATCAAATTGACTAACCGTTCAGTCATAAGCTTATATATTATTATATGTACATACTGTTTAATACACTTTGTGATAATCTTTCTTCACCTTTAATCAATACATCTACATCCTTCTTTGTAACTGTGAATGGGAACTTTACTGTGAGATCAATATTTTTTGTAAATAGATTATCTGATGTGCTTGTAACTAAACGGAATAGATTTAATTTCGTATGAATAACTTCGAGACATCTCTTGAGATTTCTAACACCATCCTCTGATTTTGTAAGTGCTACATTTGTTATAATATATTCTAGAATATCATCTGGAATAATTACATCTCCTTTATTGAAACTAACTTGCTCGCGAATTTTCGGCAATAAATAATCATTCGCAATTGTGACTTTTTCCTTTGTATTGTAACCCTTGGTTTGTATGCTATACATACGGTCTTTCAATATTGGGTTTATTAACGATTCATCGTTATAACTAAATATGTAAAGAGCGCGACTAAGATCAAGGTCGACATCAGAGAAATACTTATCATGGAACTGTTCATTTTGTGTCGTATCTGTTAGATGTGTGAGAATACCAACAATTTCACGTCCTTTTTCACTCTCACCCACTTTATCAAGTTCATCAAATAGAATACATGGATTCATTTCTTGTGTTTCAATTAATTTTCTAGCAATTATACCAGGTCCACTTCCTTCGTAAACATACGGACTACCTTCAAATACTGCTCCATCAGTAGCGCCTCCGAGAGCAATTAATATAAACTGTCTGTTTAGAATTTTACTAATTCCATATTTAGCGAGTGTAGTTTTACCAGTTCCCATTGGTCCTTTGAGAGCAATTGCAGTTCCCATTGCACTTGGATTTGCAATCCACTGACCAATCATCTGTAAGATTTGCATCTTTGCGTCCATAAGACCATAAGCGCACTCATTTAATATTTTCATCGCGTTATCCATGAAACCCTGACATGCATCTATTCCATGAGCCATATTTACATCCAATATGGAATATTTACCAAATGGTATTCTCATAAACATATCTACCCAATTTTTGAGTTTGAAATATTCAGAATCACATGTATCCATTGACTTAAGTAGATTAAGTTTTTGCATAACGGTTGCCTTATATTTGATCGGAATTTTAGATTGTAATAATGCGAGTCTATATGGGCGGTCAATTACAATATGAGTATTAATTTCCTCTAAATCCTTCATGATTTTGAGTTGCTCAGTATTCGATAATTTTTTTTTGAAATATTCCATTTCACTTTCTGTCTTTTGTTTAGGTGCATTAATCAATTTATGATAACCTTTGGTATTATCGGAACGTGTTTTTTTCACAAGTTCTTTAATAGAATCTTTACAATCATTCATTGATTTCATTAATGATTTGCTAGTAGGTTTACTCTTCAATTTCTCTACTAGAAACTTTTTAGTATCAATCAGGTCTGCATATTCACTGTCAAATGCATTTTTTTCCTTTCCTTTATCCTTTTCCTTTTCATTTTTGTCTTTTTTTTCCTTTTTTTCTTTAGCCTTTCTATCGATTTCTGTAACATCAACTGTTTCATATGTTTCCTTCATAAACATTTTTTCATCATCACTATTACACTCTTCATCTTCATCCTCATCCAGTTCATCGTCATCATCATCATCAATATCACCTCCTCCATCAAATTCGAAGAATATATTGATTTTATTATCTTCGACATCATCATCAGCATCATATTCATCATCATCTGAACATTCGTCTTCTTCAGAAGACTCATCCTCACATATTGTTTTTTTTTTACTAATTTGTTTTACTTTATTTTTATTATCTTGCTTTATCTTATTTTTATTGTCTTTTTTTACTTTATTTTTAATATAATTAGATGGGAATATCTTAGATGCGATCTTGCGAACTTTCTCACGAATGGCTTCTTCATCTTCATCATCTTCGATGTCAGTATAATCTGTTTCATCATCTTCTTCTTCTTCTTTAATGACCTTTTTTTTTTTATTTTTTTTTTTAATTGGTGGTTTGTATTCGGAATCAGTATCAGATTCAGTATCTGAATCCTCTGACCCAATATTCTCAGAGTCTGAATAATGATCTTCTGGGCGATCCTTCTTCATACGCTTGGTCTTACATGTATCGTTTCTAATTTTAACCATTTTTATATAAATAATCTATATGTTATTGAAAATTGCTCTTTTATTAAATAATTTTACAAAGATTCAATTTTACACGATTTTGTGTCGGTATTTAGTGATTTATTGATATATTTATATTTGTTTGATGAAAATTGAAATCAAACATAATAATATAAATAGTAATATTATAACATAATAACCATGTCAAAATCAGTAATGAACGATCGCCAGATGACTTCTAAAATAATCGGAATTCAATTTAGTATATTATCACCTGATGAAATACGTAAGAATTCTGTTGTTGAAGTAACTTCACGCGATACATATATAAATAATAAACCGGTAATTGGTGGATTATTTGATCCACGTATGGGAGTATTAGAACCAGGCACTATTTGCCCTACCGACGGACATACATATATCGATACACCCGGATATTTCGGACACATCGAATTGGCTAGACCCGTATTCTTCACCCAACATTTGAAGGAAATAATGAAAATTTCAAAATGTGTATGTTTTAAATGCAGTAAGTTATTAGTATCTAAAACACTACATGCACATGTTTTGAAAATGAAGGCATCGGATCGTTGGGAATACGTTTCAAAATTAGCCGCTAAAGTAAGGAGATGTGGTGAGAAAACAGATGATGGTTGTGGATGTAAACAACCAGATAAGATAAAATTAGAGGAGATGGCTACAATATATGCCCAATGGGACAATATGGAGAATGAAGCGGGAGAAAGTGGTCCAGTGAATATTAAACTTACACCAGAATTAGTTTTAAAGAGTTTCAAGCGTATTTCGGATGATGATGTAAATTTCATGGGATTTAGTCCAACTTGGTCGCGTCCAGATTGGATGATATGTCAAGTTTTACCAGTTCCACCTCCTGCAGTGAGACCTTCAGTCAAACATGACGCACAACAGAGAAGTGAAGATGATTTGACTCATATTTATAGTAATATTATAAAAACCAACAAAGACCTACAAGAGAAAATTAAAAACAATGCATCTGCAAATGTAATTGATGGACTAACAAAGTTGTTGCAATATTTCATTGCGATGATTGTAAATAATAAGACAAAGGGTGCTGCTCCACTCGCACAGAGGTCGGGCAGACCATACCAATGTATTTCATCGCGTTTGAATTCTAAACAGGGGCGAATTCGTGGGAATCTTATGGGTAAGCGTGTAGATTATAGTTCACGTTCAGTTATTAATGGTGACCCAAATTTGAGTATTCGTCAACTTGGAGTTCCGATGAAGATTGCTATGAATTTGACAAAACCAGTTGTAGTAAATGATATGAATCGTGAGTTTCTAAAAAAAATGGTACAGAACGGACCAGAGACGTATCCAGGTGCTAAGATATTAGAACGCAAAAATGGAGGAAATATTTCACTTAGATATATCGACAGAACATCTGTAATTCTTATGAACGGTGATATAGTCCATCGTCATATGATGGATGGTGACGCGGTATTATTTAACCGTCAGCCATCCCTTCATAGGATGAGTATGATGTGTCATATTGCGAAAATTATGAAAAAAGGTGATACATTCCGATTCAACGTCGGAGTGACAAAACCTTACAATGCGGATTTTGACGGGGATAGACGTGACTGCATATATGTAGTCACAAAATGCTAAAACATTTTGTCCTCAACAGGGAGCGTGAAAAGCGTGCAACTCCCTAGTTAATGTTTATATAAAAACTACTTAAATAAAAAGCATCTTATATTAATAAGATGGAACTATCAAACCGAACTGAACTATCAAATCAAATTCTGGATAATCCAGACACCCGATATTGTGAAATATATAAAATAACGAATATAGCCAATGGTAAAATATATGTGGGACAAGCTGTATCGCACATTTTGAACCATAAACGCTATAGACCATACGGACGCGAGGGCAGATTTCGTTGTCATATCTCAGAAGCATTCTCATCAAAGAAAAACCAATCACATTATTTGAATAACGCGATACGTAAATACGACGTTGTAAACCTTAATGTGGAATTATTGGAATATTGTGAGATTATAGATGCAGATGAACGTGAAATTCATTACATTAAAGAGTTAAATAGTCTGTTTCCAAACGGATATAACTTGAAGAATGGTGGAAATACGTTTACTCATTGCGATGAAAGTAAAAAACGAGTGTCTGATGGAGTAGCTCGTTACTACAAAGATAAGAAATTTGAGCGGTTTATTAGTGTATGTAATATATCCGACGACATACACAAATATATTCACCCGTTAAATAGAGATAAAACACAATATGGTTGGTATGTATTAATTGATAAAAAGAAAGCTGATTTCGGTGGAGTTCATATTCCTCTAAGCGAAAGTAGAAAAAACGCAGAGGAATTTATAAGTATTTTAAAACAAAACATTAGCAACATGACCAAATTGCGGGAAACCCCTTAGAGCCTTCACTACCACTCATTTATGGAAACAAATTTGAGGAACTCGGTTAATTGCCGAACCCAATGGTAAAAATGTGAAGGATTGGGCAATCCGCAGCCAAGCCCCTAATCTCGATATGATAGAGTATGGGGAAGGTTCAACGACTAGACGGTTATGGGTCTTATATGATGGTTTAACCAACCTGATAAGGCTTAAGGTATAGTCTGCCCTCATAGGAAACTATGGGGAAATTCAATGGAAATGAATATGCATTTACCGCAGAATGTGCTAGCTGAAACAGAGCTAAGACATCTGGCGGCAATTCCTTACCAAATAGTGAGTCCTGCATCCAATGCGCCGATCATCGGCATATTTCAGGATTCGCTGCTTGGTTCCTATCGGTTCACTAGACCGAATATTAAATTAACACAGAGAGATGCAATGAATCTATTGATGATGTATTCTAAAGTCAATACAAAGGCTCTTCGTGATGCTGGTAATAAATTAAATAGTTTTGATGTATTGTCTCAAATTATGGCACCGATCACCTTGAATTACAAGACAAATTTATTTGGTGATAATGAAGAGTATGCAACATCAAATAATGTTCTTGAAATCCGTAACGGAAAATACATCCGTGGACAAATAGAAAAATCGGTAATGGGTTCCACATCCAAAGGAATCCTCCATCGTATATTCAATGATTTTGGCAATATGGTTTGTTCCAATTTCATCGACGACTTACAGAATGTTGTAACAGAATACATGAAGACCAGTTCATATAGTGTTGGTGTAAGTGATTTGGTGGCAGATAAGACAACACAAAATAAAATTATTCAAGCTGTTACTAAACAGCAATTAGAGGTGCAATCATTAATCGATAAAGTACATTTGGGAATATTTGAGAATAATACAGCAAATGCGAACTCGGTAGAATTTGAGAATCAAGTAAATAATATATTAAATAAGGCTCGTGATGAGTCTGGTAGAGTAGCAAGAGATAGTCTTGATAAAGACAATCGTTTCTTAATGATTGTTAAATCTGGTTCCAAAGGTAATATGTTGAATATATCACAAATGATTGCAGGGTTGGGACAACAAAACGTAGATGGAAAACGAATTCCGTATGGATTTGAAAATCGTACTCTTCCGCATTTCTGTAAATATGATGATAGTCCTATTGCACGTGGTTTCGTAAACAATTCGTATATTTCGGGATTAAAAGCGAAAGAATTATTCTTCCATGCTATGGGTGGTCGTATCGGTCTTATTGATACTGCAGTGAAATCCGTTACTTGGGAAACTCCTATTGTTGTACTTGAGAATGGGCGAATCAAATATACTGAAATCGGTCGCTGGATTGATATACAATTGGATAATGAAAAGAACAAGGGTGAAGTTCAGCATTTCACAGAGCGACAGATGGAATTGTTGAATATTGAGGATGGCGTATATATCCCCACAACAGATGAAAATGGTGTTGTATCTTGGGGACCGATTACCGCTATTACTCGCCATGACCCAGGAACGGAATTGTATGAGATTAAGACGACTGGCGGACGCAGTGTCATTGTAACTGAAAGCAAGTCGCTATTGATTTGGAATAAGGATACGAAGAAACTCGTTGAAACGTCTACACCTGAAATCAAAGTAGGTGACTGTGTTCCGGTAACTGGTGAGTTGTGTGAACCTCCAGTAATCGTCAACCATATCAATCTATCAGATTACCTTCCGAAGAGTAAGTATGTATACGGTAGTGATTTTAATACGGCGGTTAAAATGATGAATGATACAATGACAACCCGATGTGTTAAGATTTCGCCTGGATGGTGGTCGAAACATAATGGTGTAGATTTCCATCTACCTTACAGTAAAAAGTCTTCGCTTCAGAGGACGTGTTCCAGGTCAAATATAGATAATATCAAGGATGAATTTGTATATCCATATAACGGAAATCGCAAAGCGACTCAAATCCCCGAGAAGTTTGAACTCACAAAAGAGAACGGAATATTTATTGGATTGTTCCTTGCGGAAGGAAACGTACATAATAGCAAGATATATATAACTAACAACAATGAGAATATCAGAACGTTTGTGAAGAATTGGTTCGAGAAGCATTCAATATGCTATGACGAGAAATCACGAACAAATAAGATTGGTGGATTGACAACTACAGTAATTGGAAATTCGTGTATATTGGCAGATTTCTTAACCGAGTTGGTAGGACATGGGGCGCAACACAAACATGTACCGGATGATGCATTCATTGCACCTGAAGAGTTCATTGTTGGGTTGTTGGATGGATATATTTCAGGTGACGGAACCGTTAGTAAAAACTCAGTTGAAGTTGGTTCTGCGTCTAGACGATTGATTGAGGGTATATCCATGTTATGTTCGCGAATTGGGGTATTTGGAAAGGTATCAACCACGCAGTTGAAATCAAATAACCTTGGAACTAAAAATATACTGCCAACACATCGATTTTCAATCCGTGCTGGATGGGGTAAAAAATTCAGTGAAAAGGTTACCTTCATTGATAATACAAAGTCAGAGAAAATGGGCAAGATCAAGTGGGGTGTGAAACACCGAAATTTCGATACATACAATGACGTAATTCTGGATAAGATAACAGAGATCAATATTATAGGCGTAGAAAAGCATCCGAAAGTATACGATTTGACAATTCCGACCACTTTGAATTTCGGTCTGGCGAATGGATTACAGGTGCGTGATACGTCCCAGACTGGATATATCCAGCGAAGATTAATCAAAGGTATGGAGGACTTGAAGGTGGAGTATGACATGACGGTCCGAAACAACATGGGTCGTATTATTCAATTCGCGTATGGAGATGACGGAATCGACTCGACACGCGTAGAGAATCAGTCTATTCCGTTGGTTGGAATGAGTATTGAAGATATATATATGCATTTTGATATTAATGATCTAACAAATGTTGATGCGGTTTACACAAAGGATGCTGGTAAACGCATGAAGTCGCAAGCGACTGCCGCTCAAACTAAGTGCATAAAATACATAAATAAGATGATTGCGAGTCGTAAAGAGATTGTAGAGTCGGTCTTCAAAAATAAGAATGAAGATGGAGTTAAAATGCCAGTTTCATTTGCTAACTCGATATCCAATATACAAGGACAATTAAGTCTCAATGCGAACTCAGTGGTTGACATTACTCCATTGGAAGCATTTGAAATGATCGAGGAATATTATGAGCGATTGAATTCACTAGTTTTGGTGAAACCTGGCAAGTTATTTGAAGTTCTATACTTCTATTACTTATCACCAAAGAGTTTGTGTTTACAAAAACGTTTCCATAAGACTGCTCTTGTAATGTTGTTGGAGATGATTGTATTGAAATACAAACAGTCTATCGTCCATCCAGGAGAGATGGTTGGTGTTATAGCAGGTCAAAGTATTGGTGAACCTACTACACAGATGACGCTCAATACGTTCCATTTAGCTGGAGTCGCAAGTAAATCCAATGTTACTCGCGGAGTTCCACGTATTGAAGAACTTTTACGTTTGACGAGTAATCCAAAAAATCCTTCTCTTACTATTCACTTGAAGCATATTGATGAATGTGAACAAGAAAAGGCAACAAAATACGCTAATATGATTGAATTTACTAAATTATCAAATATTGTAAGTTCTATGCAGATATGCTTTGACCCGAACGAGCGTAGTACTATAGTAGAATCAGATAAGGTTTTGTTACATCAATTCTATGAATTTGAAGATATGGTAGATGAATGCAATGATGGAAACTCTACAGAAGATACTAGAACTCGTTCGAAATGGGTTATTCGTATGGAACTTGATGCTAGCGTATTATTAGATAAAAATATTACAATGGATGACGTGCATTATGCGATATCGAATAGCGCATATGGAGAAAACCTAACTTGTGTATTCTCAGATTATAATAGTGATAAACTTGTATTCCGAATTAGATTATTTGATATAAATAAGAAAAAGAAAATCATGGCAAATACATTGGATCAATCTGATGAGATATTTATTCTCAAGAACATGCAAGACGTATTATTGAATAGTATCGTTTTACGCGGAATTAACAATATAAGTAAAGTCGCACCGAGAAAGTTACAGAATATGGTTGCTCTTGAAGACAGTAAATATGTTCGTAAGGATGTTTGGGTTCTCGATACAACTGGTTCGAATTTATTGCATATACTCGGATTAGATTATATTGATGTGATTCGCACTTACAGTAATGATATTCGCGAGATACACGACGTTCTAGGAATTGAAGCCGCTAGACAAATGTTGTTCAATGAGATTTCGGAGGTTATGGAGTTCAGTGACGCGTATATTAACTATCATCACTTGAGTCTATTGTGCGATAGGATGGCAATCAGTAAGAACATGGTTCCTATATTCCGTTCGGGATTATTAAATGATAATATTGGACCAATTGCGAAAGCGACGTTTGAGGTGCATACAGAAGTCCTATTGGGTGCAGCCCGTCATGCGGAATTGGATCATATGCGTGGTGTATCAGCTAGTGTCATGTGCGGTCAATATGGTAAATATGGAACTGGTGCATTCAATGTGATATTGGATATGAAGGAAATGGTAAAACTATCAGCTGCTGTATCCAAACCTGAAAATAATATCGATAAAATGTTTGGTTTTAATAGTGATGCTGGTGATGGATGCGAGTTGAATACAATCAAAATTCGTAATAATATTACGAATATAAAAAAATCGGACGCTGCGGTTTGCGATGACGATTATAATATGGGATTTATGTAAATATGACTTAGAATGTTTATACAAAAAAAAATAAGTGTTAATTCTTAATTTAATAAATGAAAAATAAATTAAGAAACTGATGTAAGAAAAAAAAACAAATAAACTTAGGATGGATGAAGTTGTATTTTTTTATGAGACGAATAATATTATTATATTGATACAAAAAAATGCGATATAACTGTAAATTATTTACACCCTTGAAGATTTACACCTTTTAACATTTCAAACGCCGAATAAAAAAGAGATTGGTCTAAAATATAACCTCGCTTTTTTTAATTATTTAATTAAGTTACATTTTTGTGTAAAATCCTAAATTGATATTAACATCAATATCAAAACCACTATGTTGTAAAATAGCCTTCTTGTATTTACCAACGCCTTCAAATTCAGTATCTATTTGTGTTTCTGTTACATTAGCAAGAGGAATTACTAATCTTATTTGTAATCTTTCAGTTGGTAAAGAATTAATTTCTGTGTCAATAGTTCGTTCCTTCACAATACTTGAATACTTTGTGCTACCTAAGAACATAAAAGATGAGTTACGTTTTCTCCTATAATAAACTCTAAATGTTGATCCAGAATTTACAGCATCAACTAATTGATAATCTAAACGCCCTTGGTTTTGTCCAGAATAGAACACTTCATGATCACCGCTTATTATATTTTTAAGTATTCTGTCCTCACCAGAATAATCATAAAAATTATTGTCAATCTTTCCAATTTCTTCTGATGTAATAGTAATTATTGTTGTCATATTACGTGTTATAAATTTTAATATATTATATTCTTTTTATAAAGAAAAACATTTCAATTTTTTAAGTAATATTATAAAACATATTAACTAAAAATGTTGGTATAAAAAAAACATATTTATTCTATATAACTGATTCAAGATTGGAATAAGATTGTATATATTTGGATGTATCTGGTTCGGCAATATCATAAGTAATATTTTTCATGTAATCATTGACGTTGAATATATTACTTTCATTTAAATAAACAGAATTTATGGATGAATCCAGTAACAAAATCTCATCTGGATTGGTTTTATAATTGACATTACTTATATTCAAATAAATCTTAGGTTCCATAATGAAGGAACGAACACGCTTGAAACGAATCAATTCATCTGCAATTTTACCGAAATAAATTTGATTGTTTTTTCCATTTGGTATCAAATAACTATCTATAGGTAATTCTAATTTACATTTGTCAGTTTTACAATCGAACTCTGTAGGTGTATCTTTAAATTCAACTTCGTTATCGACCAATAAATGGATTTTATCTTCTACTTCTTTCAATTTATCATTGTATTTCAAATCATTATTAAGTAGTATTTTATTAAGATCGAATTTAATTTTACGTTTATCATATAATCCGAGTAACATTCGGACGATACTTCGAAATTGGGTGTAATAATAACTCTCTTTGTGAATTTTATTAATTGTAGATATTCGCTCGGGATCTGGTGGGCGGTTTGTACTAACTTTTATATCAGCATCTACATAATCACTACCGCGTATATCCATTATATTCAACCCAAATTGTGCGTCAATTATTTTACTCGCGTCTTTTGAAATTGGTTTATCTAATTTAATATATTGATTAGTTCGTGTTAATAATCCAATTACTTGATTTATATTGATTACTTTTCGGCTAGGAATACAGTCTATTTGTCGTTGCGTTTTAGCAAATACAATACCAAGTAAGCGTATAGTGGTTTCGTAATTTGTCCAATTGTCACTGTCATTCTGGAATGTAATACTTAGTGAAGGGATAAAACTCGATTGAAAACAAGGCACAAATATAGATTCTGTATCAATTTCCACTGAAAATCCGATTGTTTTAAAATGATAGTTTACAACTTGGTCGCGAATTATGAAATTGCCTACATTGCGTAGTAAACCCAATGTTTTACTAGCACTCAATGCCCTTGTATATGTGTATATAGGCTTGCCATCTACATCCTTTAATTTGAGACTGTTTTTTGGTTTGCATTGGTCGGTTGTTATTTTCTGAATCCTCATTAAAATACTATTCATTTCAATGCCTTCATATAACCCTAGCGGATTAAACCATTTTTTAGGATTAATTGTACCGTTATTATCTTCATACACATAAATCGGCTCATAAAAATCATCTTGCTTCAGTAAAATAAATGTCTTCGATTTCATAATATCATAAGAAACTGAATACATATTTGTTGGACATACCAATTCAATATGTTCTGTATCCTTTGTAATTTCTAAAATTATCATGTTGATTCTTATATTCGATGAAACTTCAGATTTTGATATTGGAAATAATCTTTTATTTGGTTTTGTCATTATATCCCATAAATACGTATGATCAATGTGGGATTCAGGGTCGAGTAAATATCGTTGGAAGTTTTCATAAGCACCGACAATCGAATTTCTCATTTCTACTTCTAATTCATTTTCTATATTGATTGATTTATAGAATGACGAATTTGTATATTTCGATGGGTCGGGTATTTCATATGTATCTGGTCTGAATATACTAGATAACGAATTATTATTATACGAAATAAAATCCTCTAGCGTAACCGATGCTACTATTATTTTTCGCATTTCTGGGATAGTAGGAACTTGTGAAATATTATTAAAATGTGCATATATGTCAGCAAAGCAGCCAATAATAGATTGATCCACTGATTGTTCTACTCCATACCTAAGAAGACATGGATGATTGCGTTTAATTGTGTTTGACTCAACACAGTCGTTGTTATCGATCCCGAAGAAATCCTGTACAGGTTTTGGTAAAAACCCCCATCGTTTTTTTTGAATTGGGAATTTATATTCTTCAGTTATATATGTGTCTGTATCAACCGATTTCACATTATTGTCTTGTTCAGATGGTAAGACAGTATCTTCGATTACCTGGTCGCGCTTGAAACAACACGGGAAATTAAATTTGGATTTCGAATTCTTAATAAATCCAGGGTAATGAGGTATATATTTCCCATCAACAAAATGTTCCTGTGGATGGGCGAATTCGTATATATATGCACCCTTTGGAACGGTTTCGGCTTTATATGGTATCATTATTTGTGGACCTTCGTTTTCTATTAATTGTTTCACCTCATCTTCCATGATACTGCGATTTGTTTTTAAAGACCAATATCTTGGACAAATATACCAAAATTTCTTATCTGGATCAGTGCTATAAGATATTGCGCTTAAATATGACCCTCTCATAGGTTCAAGATGTTCCCATATTCGCTGTATAATAAATTCACGTTTGATTGTCATTGCATTCTTCACATACACTTCTATTTTATCTGATGGTTTTGTTTTATTGAGTTCGATTAGAAAAACATCTGCGTCATCTGGTAGTTTTTTATCCTTCAATTGCTTAATATATTCTTTCTCGTTTTTCCTATTAAATTTAAGTGTATTATCCGTTTCTATTAGTTTTTTTGTAAAAATTCCAAATTGTTTTTTGTCCATTGGTGTATTTTTGTTATTCCATAATGCAGTTATATATGGACGGAGATCTTCTGGACCAGTAATAGAAGCTTCTTTCAACAATTCACTCCAATCTGTGAATTTACCTTTTGCTTTATCTGCATCCTCAATACGTTTTTTTTCAGTTTCGTTTAACATGACTGGATGACGATTTACTTCGCCTCTACATGTGCGTGAGAATTGATTTGATTTTTTATCGCCACTCAGTTTAATCAATTCGGGGTCACGGTCTTCGATTCGTTTCTGAAATAAGGTTGGATTTTTCAATTTCATGCCGTAAGGATTTATATCATCATCGTCTTCATTTGCTCCACCTTCCATATCAAACTCAATGCCAAACATTTCATCGTCGTCTTCATTATATTCTGGTTCCTGTTTAGATTCTTCGGCAATTGTTTTCATAAAGAATTCTGGATCTAATTCTATGGCTTGTGTAGGAGGCGGTCGTTCAACAACTTCTATCATTTTTGGTTCTATTGTGTTGAAATTGATTTCGCGCTTACAAGTATCTTGAATATCTTTTAACGATACTCCTGATGTCTTTGGCAATTGGTAAATTCGTATTATACTATCTATGTATGTCTTTATAATATCTACGTAATTAAATGATGTAATATTATTCACACTAATATGAAGTATTTTATCCGTCGGTGAAATACGTAAATTTACAGGAAATCCAGTGTTTTCATTTATATCTACTGTATGTTTTGTGAAAAAGCTAATCACGTGGTTTCTGGCGACTTCTTCGGTAAATTTAAATTCTTTTATTAATGCAAGTATAATATCGTATACTTCTGCATGTGTATTTTTTTCAATATTTATGAACTCATCAATTTGATTCATTTCTTGGAAATTATCAACTCGTTTGAATTGTAATTTCGCACCTGTTGGTGAATTCACATCCAATGACTCAATTACAAATAAACTGGTCAAGCAACTACGATACGCATTTAAATTAAAGTCAGATGGTTTTTTAATAGGAATACTAGATATATATTCAATATTATAAACTTCAATGTTGAAATTGTTGAATTGTTTAATGCTATATCCTATCGGCTGAATGTACTTATTAATATCAGATATAACCGGTTCCATTCCGTCTAGTAACAATGAATTTAATTCGTTTTGTGATATAGGTTGACTCAAATTCGAATGAACTCTCAAACTACCATCCTTTTGAAAATCAATATATAATTTTACATCCATTGTTTTAAATTGGAAGTTTGTATACAATGATATTTCTCCAGATTTTCCAGTTTCTTTACTCAATTTGCGAATTGTTACGGCATCTAGAAAGGGTTTGCGACGACCGTTTGAATATATGTCTCTGCTATATAAACGATACATATTTTCTCTACGAAATCCAGGATTATACTTTATAAACGGAATTTTCATTGTTGCATGTATATTTTTGAAAATAGAATCCAGTGGCAATAGGTTTACAAATTCGGTTTTTAATCCTATATCAAATTTGATAATACCCGCATTTGTATAAGGTAGAAATTCATTATCTTTTTTTATTTTATAGAACATATCTACTGTATCATGCAAACGTATAACATCTACAGAAATGTTTTGTTTGGTTTCAGATATAAGTTCTTGAGAACGTCCAATTAAATCCGATAGTCCGTTTATTCCATTCGCAGATAAAGACGGATAATAGGAATCGATAATATATTTTGGAATCACGTCGGATCGACCAAGGACATCTTTGGCAAGGCATACATATATGATATTATCTTTTAATTGTCCACCAGTATGTAATAGAACGGATGTATCAGATGAATATAATTGAGTGTCTTCTTTTACAAATGCAGTTGTAGATTGGAATGGGTTTACAGAGAACAAGTGATTTATTGAATTAGTGAATTTACGACCTAGTGCATATTTCCTAGTTTGGATTTTTGAAAATAATTCGCGTATATTTTCGAATGTATATAGTCCATCTGTAAAATCAATCGGTTCTGTCGTATAATTATTATAAAAATGTTTCAGTTTATCTCCCGATAACTCTTCGTCATCACCGATTAATCCATTGTATATATCTAATAAATTCGTATCGGATATTGGTTCTATCATGAAATATGCGAATAAATATAATTCATTATATGATACTCTGTCTAATCCTAGTTTCAGTAGGATTTTATTTTTTATAGTTTGAATCGTATCATCCAAATGTATTAGTTTGTCGCTAAATATGATCGTTTCACCAATCGTATTATCTGGATTTAATATACATACTCTAAAATTATCTGTCATTCTTATACTGAATATTATTATATTAGATCTATATTAAAAATATCATACAACATTTTTGTGTCAGATCATCGGAAAATTGATCGTTATTTTGAAATATATTTATAAATAGTATACCAAAATAACAATCAATACAAAATGCCTTCCTTTTATAATACTATGCCAAATTACGAACTAGTTGGTAGAGACTGCACGGTCAGCACATTTGGGGAATATATAGTTGTGAATACACTTGAATATGGATTCACTTACATTGTATCTTACAACGAAATTACACGAGAATATAAAATCGTTAGCAGCACAAATCGTAACTTAATCCCAAAACAATAAAAAATAATAAGTTAAAGATATAAACATGTCTATATCTATAGATAGATAACATGTTATACGATAACTTAGACGAATCAATAAAAATAAATAACCGATATTTGGGTAGTATACGAAGTGATAAATTGATCGCGTACAATCCACAAATTCCTCACATACAGCGTCTATGTGATGAATCAAAAGTAAATGATATAGTTCTATATCAATCTAATATATTGAAACAGAATGGAGTCTGTAATTTTTTAGGTGTAATAAACATCCATTTTTGTAAGGAAACAAGAGAACATTACATAATAGATGGACAACATCGATTTGAAGCAGTCAGGCGGATTTGTCATGAAGTGTGTAATTTCCAAGTTGCGGTTGAAATCGTAGTTGTTGATACATTAGAAGATGTAAAAGAAAACTATAAAATTTTGAATAAAAATACAACATTGCCAGATTTTCCAGATACGATTGACAAAGAAATTCCTGAAAAAACTGCATTATATTTCAAAGAACGATATCCTACAATTTGGTCCAAAAGTTCACGCGCTAGACGACCTCATATTTTTTTTGATTTTTTCCAAGAAGCATTGGGTGTTCTAACAGAATATCTCGAAATTACTACATCAATCGAACTACAAAGAATAGTTGAAGATTATAATTTGAAATTGAGTAAATGGAATCCCGAACAATATCCAGATTCAAAAACTACTAACTTGAATATTTTGAATAAATGCAAAGACACTGGTATGTATCTCGGTTTATTCAGTCATGTATCCGATGAATATAGATATGAGTGGGTGAAAGCAATTATACAGTTGGAAAAGGGTATCGTGATACGAAAACATAAGAGTGTAGTATCTAAGAAGGCGACAATACCAAAGAAAATAAGAGAGGATGCGTGGAACACTCATGTTGGTAAGGATAAGAATAGCGTTTTTTGTGTTTGTTGTAGGACATCAGTAATCGATGTATTCAATTTCCACGCAGGTCACGTAAAATCAGAAGCAAGTGGTGGCGCAGTTACTGTAGAAAATATTCGTCCAGTATGTAGTAGCTGCAATCTATCAATGGGAATACAAAATATGCACGAATATGTTACAAATCATTATCCCGAAAATTTATTAAAATTTAATTCTATTCTATACGAAGAACCGAAGACGAGTAAAAAAAAATGGAATCTTAATATATTCTCGTAAAAAAATCATTTTGATTATTTTGCATCATAATAAGGATTGTCTGTGAGTTTCATGGAGCAATATTCAGCTGGAGTGTTTTTATAGTCTTTCGGTTCGTGTATACCCGCTTCTTTAGCATTTTGTAGCATGAATTTGAAATTATCCCAAAATTCACTTTTATGCCCTATAGATTTGGTCATTATATGAGATAGTTCATGTATAGCTACAAACATTAGGGTATGCTGATCAATTAAATTTGACGAATCGTTTTTTTTCGTATTCAAACAAAATGCAAGTTTTTCACCTTTGTTCTCACTATATGCAGTATATTGACTGGTTGGTAAGGTTTCCATAATCTTTTGAGGATTATATCCTTTTACTAATCGTTTTACACGCTCGTCATCTGGATGTTTTTTACTCATATATACAACCAGATTTTTACACTGTTTCGCGGTATTAGCTAGAAGGTCTGCGGCTGCTTTTATATCACTCCTTTCACGCACGCAATATTTATTACCATCAACCGAAGAAATAATGCACTTCAATTGAAAACTATCACTATCGAAATATATATAGAAACATATACCAATTATAAACAATATTAATATATATCCTAAAACGTCTAAAAAATTCATATGATTATTTGTATACAATATTCATATAAAAAAACGCTTTACAATAAAATATAATTATTGTCGATATATCTATGAATAATTACGTAAAAATGTATACTGTTCATGAGTATAACACCCATTTTATACAACTTATATTTGTTCACATAAAACTTTGATTTCAGATAACTTAGGTGGGTTTCCTCCGGATAAACAAACGCTCATATTACGACGATGTAAATATTTACGCGCGATTTCATTGATTTCATGTATTGTTATATTTTTGTATTTTTTGTCATATAGTTCATTGTAGGGGCAAATAATCCTATCTGGATATAATAATCCAGATACACCATTGTGTATGCAGTTAGAATCATTATCATCTAAATTGGTTTTAATTATACCTTCCAAATTTTGTTTTGCTAATTTTACTTCATTTTCAGTTACTCCATTTTTCACTATATCTCGTATTATATCAATAATTAAAGGGAATACGCCTTTTTTACCTTTACCATTTCGCATCATTTTTTTACTATCAGATTCTGTATGAAATGTTAAATCTCCATAATCTATATATATTGATACATTTGCGCTAGAATTATATGTCATGCCATTTTGTTCTCTTAGTGTAATAAATAATCTACTACCCATTGTCCCTCCGATAATCGTTTTCAATATTGTTAATTTGTAATAGTCTATTTCGTCTACGCGAAACCCAATAGCTAAGTGTGTTGTCTTATCTGTTTTTTTTTCAATTATCTTATACAATGTGTCAGTTTGATTCGGTAAATGTTGATTCACTTTTGAATAGCATAATACACGGTTTTTAGTTTTTACAAATAATGATGATGTAACAATATGTTTGATATGATCAAATGGTAAATTTGATACAACACTTAAAATCATTTGGTTCGGTTGATATCGTGATTTATATATATCACGAATTTTAGAACATGTAAGTTTCTTTGTATGATATGACATAGTGTCGATCGGTAATTCGTATATGCTGTCTTTATACAACAGTTTATCCAATTCTTCGAATAATATTGAATCTGATTTATTACTATATTTTAAATTTTCTTCTATTACAACGTCTTCTTCTTTTACACATTCTTTTTCATCGAAGACCGAATTTAGCATCATATCGGATACCAAATTCACCATATTTTCTAGATAGTTACTATCACATTTAACAATATAAGATGTAAATAATTTATTTGTCATTGCATTCATATACGCACCGATCTTATTAAACGTCTGGGTAAGTTGTAAAGAATCTTCAATAGATGATGTTCCTTTAAAACACATATGCTCGATAAAATGTGCCGAACCTTTTGCATCCTTTGGTTCATCGACTGAACCAAAATTACAAAATGTCCGTGTAAATGTAACTGGTATATTTCCCAGTGATTTTTCATAAATCAATTTGAATCCATTTGGAAATGTATATGTTCTCACGCCCATCTATTAAATATATACATATTGTAATATAGATAACAAACTGGTTTTACGTATAAACTCTCATACTTGATCGGACTTAATTTACAAATATTTAATTTAATATATGTAAATTATCTACTACACTCTCCAATATTCAAAGGAACTCTACCGTAATCAGGTTCTATTGTACTCTTATTCCATGGTCCAGTGTCAACTGCAGGTATTATCGGGTCTGAACGCTCTTGAAGGTTGGCATTACGAAGACTTTGACCAACAGTGTCTAAACCAATATGGATTCCAGATTGGAGAAGATCTGGCATGTTAATATTGGAACCATTCAGATTATTTAATGAAGTCCATTGGTTGTTAGCATCCTTTGGTAAGAGATCGATTGGATTGGCAGTAGGTGAAAGTGTGTAATTATCTTGAGAAACTATAGGAGATGGGAGAACCTCTTCATCGGTAGGTTCAGAAGTTGTAGAACCATCCTCAATTCCTTCAAAACCCATAACCTTACTATTAGAGTAATACAAGAGCGCAACGCATAATAAAATTACTATAACAAAAAATATAATTCGGTTAGGTTCAAACCATTTGGAAAGTCCTTTCTTTAACTGTTGTAAAAAAGTCGACATCTTGTTTATATAAACGGTTGATAAAATTATTTTCGTTAAATGAATTTTATTTGCTAAATTAATTTTCATATATGTCTAAGTCTTCGTCTAAATCACTATCATCGCTTAAATCAGTCAACATATAAGTATTTTTTATATGCTTTGCATCTAAATAACTTCGTAATGCTAATTCTTTTGCAACTCGAGCTTTTTTTAGAGCTTCCTTATACATTTTATAATACATATCATCGCGTTTTTTGAGACATATTTTATCGTGTGTTTCGATGGAATCTATTTCTAATTCTATTTCTTCTAAACCATCCGATAATTTCACATTTACTTCTAAAACTGGTTCGGGTTCTATAACTGGTTCGGGTTCTAAAACTGGTTCGGGTTCTAAAACTGGTTCGGGTTCTAAAACTGGTTCGGGTATTTTATATTCGTTTTCTTTTTCTAGTTGTTGTATATTTATTGTAGCCATCTTTCGTTCTTCTAAATGTTTAGAAGGTTTTAACAGTATACACTTATCAAATATGTCTACTGGTTTCAATAGTAACAGTTGCTTTATTTCTAAGTCTATCTGAAACATACGAGGAGAACATCGAATTCCTTGTATTTCAAGTATAGTTGCTACATTCTCATTTTCTTTTAAAGTATCTCCATCTATAATGTTCTCATTTTCATCATAAATTTTTAAGGTATTTTTACCTAGAACACTAGGTACATTCACACGCGCAATGTAAAACTTACCCGATTTAAATATCTTCAATGGCGAAGCAAACGAGTTCTCTATGTCGTGTTCTTCTAACTCAGTCTCAAACCATTTAGCACGATTATTAAAAATTATTTTTCTACTATGAATTTCTAAATTCTCCATCCATCTAATGAAATTTTCATTCTCGTTAGTAAACATTAAATCACAATACGATCGTTTACCTGCTTTTATTATACCCTGTTTTAACTTGCAATTCGGCGGTTGAATGTAAAGTGGTCGTTCATTTAGCAAATATTTTATAAAGTGATTACCGCCAGTAATGACAACTGGAGTCGTCAAAACTAATTCATCAAATGAAAAATTGTCATTTGGTTCTACAATTCCGCTCATTATGATATACAATGAAATAATAAATATTATGTATAAACGCGTATATAATATTTATTATTTTTCTATTACTGTTTTAATACAATGCGCAACGTAGTTGCCGATTTCTTCAAGAATGAAGACATAAAACGTGATATAAAAGATACTATTAAACCAGTTGTAAAATTCATATATGATGAAATTTATATTTATATATGGTTCATTTGTCTATATAATGTATTTTTTATCATGGTTGTTTTAGCAATATTATATCTAATTATACAATTGCCTCAAAAAATAAAAAATAATACGCATATTTTTTTATAATCTACAACTAATATATATCAAATGGAAATTTATGGTAGTCAAAAACGAGGAGGTTCACACCAACTTTCACCTAGCGATTTAAACGGTGGTTCGGGAGCTGCTGACTGGGCTATTGCCAGGTATGGAAATACTGATAGTCAAACGTCAATACCTGGATCTAATGTTATTCAAATTACACCACCATCGGATAATGTCATTACCGGCGGTAGAAGAAGAAGAAGAAGGTCCATGAATCGAAGTAAGAGAAACAATAATATGAAGAGAGGTGGAGGAAATCATATGGACGGAGGTAGAGATCATATGAAGAGAAATGATATGGGGAGAAATGATATGGGG
>Ga0208413_1000308_pt1 | contig 39962 bp, 38 predicted proteins | sample AntAceMetag02UKD_FD_184761 | JGI IMG/M metagenome (GOLD analysis project Ga0208413, IMG submission 184761) | Saline lake microbial communities from Ace Lake, Antarctica - Antarctic Ace Lake Metagenome 02UKD (SPAdes) (version 2) | ecosystem: Environmental > Aquatic > Non-marine Saline and...
GATAGCCCGGCCCGTAATGAATTCTTAATTCACTTACGCCTTCACCCACTGGCTCAACATCGCCCGGCAATCCCTCCGCTAGACGCACCAAGCGCTATGCGATGATGGTTCTTGCTCTCTTATCCCGTAACCGAGTTTTCCACTTCTGATAAGTTTCTGTTTACTTAAGAAGAACCGTCATTTTAGAAATGTAGTCTATAAACTACGCTTGCTCAGTCTTAATTCCACATCTTAATTACACGAGCAATTGGTTCCGGCACTAAGCGGTCAATGGCGCAACGGGGTGCCCAGCCGCTTGTGGCATCACAAGGGTTGTCGTTGCGGTCGTTGCGGTCGTTGCGGTGGTTGCGGTGGCGTCATAGCCAGGAGTGGTTCAAGATGCCAAAATGGCAGTTTGAGCCCTATGTTTTCCCGGTAATTCACTCCTTCTACGACGCGTTGGGCACTGCAGATGGGTGCAAATATGGCCCGCTTTCTATCAGGAATAAAGGGCTTGCGTAGACTGGAATTTGGTCGCTTTCATAAAAAATCTTAAACGTTCAGGACACCCCTGGATGATCAACTGGTTAGCGAGTGCCAACTGGCTAACCGGTACTAGCCGGTTGAGACAATGGCGTGGTTTCACCCGGCGACGCCCTAGAGTGTGAGCTGGTCATGCTTGACATGACGCAACACGATTTGGCAAAGAGTACTGGACTGACCCCACGCACATCGGCGCCATTTTGAATGTGAAGCCGGTCATTACTCCGGAGACAGCAATAAAGCTAGAGCGTGCTGTGGACATGCCTGCGCAGTACCGGATGAATCTTGAGGCTAGGTGTCGTGAGGCATCAAGAGGTAGCGAGCTCTGCCGTTCAAAGTAACAGATGCCAGAAACTGATGCTTGGCTATGTCGGCATGAGATTTTATGTAACCATATGAATTGATTAAAAATTCTGTTCGGATTACAATGAACCACATGGATATCAAACGACGCATTATGCAATCCCTTCGCCCTCGACGAGATGGTCTGCTGTTGCGCTCGGACGTTCAAGGCTTTGGAGGCCCAAGTCAGGTTTCTGCAGCGATAAAAACTTTGGTCGAAGAGGGTCTCATTGTCCGACTAGATCGCGGTGTCTATGCCAAGCCCGGTAGGGTAGATCAGGTTGGTAAAGAGGCCTTGCTTGAACAGGCAATGCTCAAAATGGAAAACCTGCGAACTCAAAACCGCTGGCGCGACCACAAGCGAGCCCTGCGATTGCCCAGCGACCCCACTGCCACATATGTGCGTCAGCTGGCGAAGCGCGAGGGTATTACGTTTATCCCAACTTATGCGGACCTATGGGCCAAAGCTGTCACAAACTTAGCGGGCGATGATGTCAAGAGTGACAAAATAGATGACTTATTGGTTGCATTGACGCGTGCAGGCAAACTTTCTGCCCGCGACATGACCCGGCTTGTCATCGCACATCATCGGAATCTGGCCCGTGTTTGATCCATTTGGTGATTTTGCGACCGAAGGGTACTTGCGCAACTTCGACAAAGAGAAAGATCTGGAGATCGTCAAGATCGCTGAACACGAATTGTTTCGCGCACAGCTACCAGCTGCATTAACGTTTCTTGCCACCAAAAAGAGGATTGGGTACGCCGACTTCCTTGAGGTGCATCGTATCTTGTTCGAGGGGCTTTACCCTTGGGCTGGGAAGGACCGCGCTGAAATATTGCCGGATAGCGCCATCAAAAAGGGGGATATTTATTTTTGTCACCCGCGCGACTGTCGGCGAGCGGTCTTAGAGGGATTGTCTCTGGCCCAAGACAAAAAGCAGATGAGCAAACGCCCAGGATTCGTCATGGGCATGTTTGCATACGGTCATCCATTCCTTGATGGCAATGGTCGAACAATGTTACTCGTCCATGCCGAGTTTTGTTTTCGCGCCAACCTCTCAGTGAATTGGATGCGCACGACCAAGAAGTCCTATCTGGAGGCACTCACCAACGAGATGCAAGCCCCAAACGATGGTTATTTGGACGCATATCTGAAACCTTTTATTGAGCCTAAGATCCCTCGCGAGACCTGGATGCAGTGCGTTTCACACTTACCTGGTCTTGACGGCATCGACATGCAATCAGATGTCTGCGCAGGGTATAGCGATCCTGAGATTGCAAAGGAGTATCAGGCATTCGAACGTCGCCGGGGATACCAACTGCAAGACAAATACGCGCTTTGATGAACCAGCACGCTAACTTTGGCTCATTCGGGTTCAATGCAAGCCACCGCCCTGGCGCTTATTTGGCCCCGTAAAAGGCAATCATCGTCGTGCATTGTCTAAGCCTGATAAGTCGTTGCGCACGGTTAGGTGGTTCCGTAACTTGCTGGGGTGATGGGTCTATAGGCTGCGCCGTACTTATCGCTGGCCCAGTGTCCAAGGGTCGTTAGGGTTGCTAGGGTCCTTATGGTCCTTAGGGTCGTTAAGGTTTCGCCAACGCCGCAACATCATTGACAGCATCAGTGGCGAAAGCACTTTGCCAAGTGATTGCACTGATGAAGCGCAAGGCATAAGCCGCACTACTGCTGGGTTCCGGTGCCGACGGCACGTCGACACCGGTCGGGGAGGGACGTGATCGCTATTCTCCCTATTTCCCCATGTCCGCGAAGCCCTCTTTAACCATCACACCACTTGGTGGCGAGCTCGCCCCTCATACGCAAGAAAGCCACATTGGTGCAACAAAACTCATGAAGCAGTTTGTCGTCATGTCTACTCGACCGCGCTCGAGCTATTGGTTTCAGACAGGAAGCCAAGCAAGCTCGGATTTAGGTGCAAACGTTTTTGGGCACGTAGATCCAAAGGATGTTTAGCAATACGGCGATGTCTAGGAAATGGCCTCGCGAATCCGCCAACTGTTAGCTCAGGGTATTGCTGATGAACAGCCAAGGTGATAGCTAGGCAATTCGTAAAGGCCCGCAAGCGCCTTGAACAGGGTGGAGCCAAAGATGCGATATCAATTGAGGATGATGACTAACGTTATGGTCAGGCGCGTGACGCGTTTTGCATTTGGAGCCGGTGTCCAGTTTGATCGGGTAATTTGAGTTTGCTGTGGTGAGAGACATTTTCGTGTTGGGTGAATCGCTGCGGGTGGCCGGGGTGGGGCAATTTGATCAGCAGACCCGGTGGCCACCCCGGGGGAATTTGCCTGTTGCTCGCGCCAGCGCTTGGCATACGCTCGGATTGTCTTACGATCTATCTTGGTGACGCGCGCAATCTCATGCTGACTGGTGTTGCTTGCCAGTAGTGTTAACAAAGTCGTTTGTAAGTGCGGTTTCAAGACGTTCACTCCAGTTTCCTCTCTTCGAGGGGATAACAGTAACGTCCTGCCGGTAACTGACAGCTAGCGCGCTACTCAGGTGGGGGATTTTGAAGTGGCCAAGGGTGGGGGAATTTGGGTGGCCAACCGGGGCAGAGGTCAGGCATGACTGCTGGTTGATTCCGCATCACTTCCTCAATCTCTGTTTTGCGCATTCCCAGTACTCTGGGGTCTTCAGATTAAGAAAGTAAAAGTAAGAACGTATTAAAATAGTGCAATGGTTGCTCTATTCTTTGTTAATGCCGGTTATGAAAAGATTTTCAGCATCGCGCGTTGTGATGTACGCCGGTGAGCATTTACTTGCCCACGTGCACGTTCAGTGAGGTGACGGACGGGAGTGCACGGTTGAGCTTGAAAGCTTAGCCATGGTGGGACGGATAGCTCTTCGCGACATTCGCGAAGAGCTATCGAGGATTGAATCCAACCGTGTTTGGCTGCACGAACAATGGCGGAGGTTAAACCCATGAGTGATTTTTTCTACCCCAAGTTGCAAGCCGTTCAGGCTCTGGAGCCGTACGAATTGCATACGGTCTGGAGCACCGGTGAAGAGCTGGTGATCGATCTTGAGCCGGTGTTGCTCAGTATCCCCGCGTTGGCCAATCTGCTTAGTCCGAAGATCTTTAGGAAGGCACACCTTGACCAATGGGGTCATGGTATCGAGTGGCTGGATTCTGAGCTAGGAGCAGACAACGTCTATGCCTGGGCCAAGGAACAGGCTGGAGAGGTCAGTCACCAAATGTTTGGCACCTGGATGCATCGCAACGGTCTGTCGCTTACCACCGCTGCTGATGCCCTAGGGATCAGTCGTCGCATGGTCAGTTACTACCGTACCGCACATAAGTCCATTCCGCGCGCGATCTGGCTTGCCTGTCTAGGCTGGGAAGCAACTTTGCCTGGGTCAAAAACGCTACCGCGTGCTCTGCCGACGGCCAAGGAGTAGGCGCTGACGCATGCTTGATTGAGTTCATTTGTGGCTGACAAAATGGTCTGTGACTGGAGCCTACAAAGGTTGCCAGTCATGCCTGCAGCCGTATCGACCGATCCCTGCAATGGCATCTGGCATTACTTTGTTAAGTTCATCCCGGAAAGCTGGCAGGTGCTTGCTCACGCTCTTGAGCCTGGCACTGAAACTAACCCATGCAGGTTCGTCAGCCAGGTGATCGAGCATCACCAGCTTGATATCAGCGATGTAGTGCGCTTATTGAGGTTTACAAAGCGGTTTGATGAAAGTCTTCAAGTGCATTGCCCAAACGTCTGCGACTCAAACGATCCGGTGCACCTCCTCTATTGAACACGCGGTCGCTCTAAAAATCTATTTAAATCAATGAATTGGTTCGTATTTCGACTTTTATGATGTCTGATGCAATAAAGTCGCGACTTTATCGTATTGTGGGTTAAAATAGTCGAATGAAACGATATCTGGATGAACTTATTCTCAAAGACTTGCGTCGCAAGATGGTGATCGTCACTGGCCCGCGCCAGGTCGGTAAAACCACGCTCTCCAAGCAATTGTTGCCTCATTTCAAGGGCGCTCAGTACCTGAACTGGGATGTGGCCGAGGATCGTGTTGTGCTTTCGCGCCAATCGTGGCGATCGGATGCAGGGTTATTGGTCTTTGATGAGATTCACAAGATGCCGCTCTGGAAAAACTGGCTGAAAGGCGTGTTTGATGGTCGCCGCGAGGATCAGGCCATTCTCGTGACAGGCAGCGCCAGCATGGATACATTCCGGTACTCCGGAGACTCCATGGCTGGTCGATTTTTTGCTTATCGGTTGCATCCATTCTCAGTCAAAGAATGGTGCGACACCACGGGTGCTGAACCCAAGGCAGCGCTTGCTCACTTGATTGAACGCGGTGGTTTCCCTGAAGCCTGCCTGGCTGACGATGAGGTTGATGCGCAGCGTTGGCGTGGCCTGTATTTAGACCGGATGGTGCGCGATGACATCTTGGATTTCTCGCGCATACGTGAAGTCAGCAGTATGCGGGTCTTGATTGAACTGTTGCGTGATCGAGTTGGTTCTCCGCTCTCGATAGCCGCGCTTGCCCGAGATTTGAGCGTGGCGCCTAAAACCGTCTCCAATTACCTTGATATTTTGCAGGCGCTTTTTATAGTGTTTACGGTCCGCCCTTGGCATGACAACGTGGCTCGCGGGCTGACACAGATGCCGAAGGTGTATTTTTATGACACCGGTTTGGTTCGTGGCGACCATGGCCTGAAACTAGAAAATGCCACTGCCACGATGTTGCTCAAGCATGTGCATTTTCTGAAAGACAGCCGGGGTCGCGAGACCGAGTTGCACTACGTCAGAACCAAAGATGGTGCTGAAGTGGATTTTGCGGTGAGCGATGGCAGGGAGCTCACGGGTTTGATTGAATGCAAGGCGGCTGATGGCAACTTGCATTCGGCCTTAAGACGGTTTGCTCGGCAGTGGCCACACGCCAAAGCGGTTCAAATCGTCGGCGACCTGCGTCAGCCCCAGACAAGAGAGGGCATCGATATTGTCGAGGCAGCACCATGGCTAGCAAGTCTGGCAGCGTGACCAAAAACAGTGGCCCAACCCAGCGCCTGTACGTCGTTGCTTTTTTGTAGTCGTTTTTTTGTGTCGTTTTTTGTTGATGGAAAGCGCCCTCTACGCAGCCATAATAGAATCGGGCCGCTGAGTCGTTTAGAGTATTCAGCCGCCTGCTACCCTGGAACGTTAAGCTTTAAACGCTCGAACGGCATCAGGCGGCTCATTACGCACATTACGCACATTACGCTGAAAAATCATTTACTTCACGGTGGTACGGGTCGGATGCGTACGTCTAAAATAGTCTTTAGATCAAATTTCTATTTCAGCCGGGTTGTGTAAGAAACGCTCATCATCGCTATGAGCAGAATCAATGTCTAACGTGTTGATGCGATCGTAAAGCAGGGGTAGCCCCGGTGGGGCAGGTGATGAGTGAGTTAACACTACCAACCTGCTTGGGTGAATCTAAGCAAATCGCTTATCTGAATCAAGCCAAGACCACTAATCAACAAAGAGACGCTTTTGGAAACTTTTGGTCTGACTAGAAATGTGTTGGTGTAGCCTTTCAACCATTGTCTTTTCAGTACCCACTGCTGCGACCTGATTGATCTCATTTGCAACGTCATCGATCATGAATAGCAAATTGTTTGCTACTTTCTCAGCAACCTTTAAAACATACTTTGGTTTGAAACCTAACATCTCTGACATATTGACTATTTCTAACTTTGTTATTTTTGAGGCTATATTTTCGTCGCCAATGGTGAGGGCAAATTTTCTTGATAAGCCAGGATACAGAGATGTTGAAAGTAAGTCGTAAAATGGGGTAAGTTTTACGCCTTGCTTAGGCGGGAAATAAATAGATAAGTTTTTTGCGTGACTATCGTTATTGCCCACAAATAAGTTGAAAAATATCCATTGAATAAATCGCTTTTTATCTGATGCAACCACACCCATTTCGTTTAAAATTTCTTTGCATCTAAGTAAAGTTGGGCCACCATCAGCCTCATACTTAATCGTAGATGCTTTCCCATCAATTTGGCATACGTCTAATTGATGCAATCTTGTTATTTGTCCGCTTTTATCTAATACCCTATCGTAGCGTTTGATGACGCATGCTTTAGCAATAGGCTGATAAAAAGCTTCTGCTACACCCATGCCGAGCTTACTACCCAGCACCATCACAAACGTTTCATTGATTGCAGAAGCCCATACACCCTCCAACCCTTTAATGTCAGGCTTTACAATATGAGTAGAAGGCGAATGACCTAGAGGTAATGTGGGGTTGCCATACAAGTCTATACATATACTGAGTTTTCTTTGCGCCCCAGCAAGCGATATTCTCATTCCATCTTTTGCATGGGCTGTTTGAATGACGCCTTGCTGTTGTTGAAACTCGTCTGCTACATCTTGCCAAGTAATTGACTGATATTCTGCTGGTTTTGGTTGAGCTCCTTCTGGCAATATCGTTAAATCGCTCGCGGTATCTCCCCCTATGGCACCTAGTAGACCAAACGTTGTAGTGACCTGATGTTTCATTTTTAATAGATCACGAATGCCAGCCTCTGGCAACAGATTTTCAAAATACGCTTCTACTTTTTGTCCTGAATGTTCTGGATGAGATATGTCGATATGAGGTGATACAGACTCTGTATGCTGAGTACGCCAAGTTTCGTCATATACAAATCTAATGGGATGATCGTTATACAAAAAGCCAACTAAGTCAGCACCTTTGTATACATCCAGCCTTTTGGGGACGCTCATTAAAGGCTACCTTTTTTCTGAATGAGCACTTCCAAACCAAGTGTATCTAAAACATCAAGTACTTTTTGGAGTTGCACTGTAGGCTTGCCATTTTCCAAATCAACAATAAAGCGATTCCCCGTATTTGCTAGACCTAAAATATCAGCCTGTGTCATTTTTTGAAAGTCACGATATTCGCGCACTAGAACGCCCAAATCTTTTGTTGTTTTTATTTTGACGGGTTGATTCAGGTCATTGAGGTTATCGATCATGATTGAACTCCGTATTGTTACCGTACGGTAACAATACGCCTATTCACTTAATAATGCAATTAAAAATTACCGAACGGTAATAAAAAGCCATCGATTAAGTCGAGTATAGGTAATAATTACCGTACGGTAAGAAAGAGCTATTGTCAAATCTACTGTTTGGCAGGGCTATCAAGCGGCTTTCCGTTTTGGTTCGTCAGTAACTTGCACGCCGTCTACAAATCTGGCCTCGGTAATCACCTTGGCCAGGAAACCGAATCCTCGCAATCGATGCCAGCTCCTCCGGGCGCACTCAGCGGGCGGAAACATCATATGCAGCATCCCCTTGTCGGTTAGGCAACCCTTAGCCCGCTTGGTACGGTGACGAATGGTGGCAAACGTCGACTCAATCGGGTTGGTCGTGCGTAAGCCCTGCCAATGCCGGGCAGGCCAACAATGTGATTCTATGTCAAACCAAGAATTTAAATATTGAACCACAACTGTCCGGTCTAACCGGGTTATTTTTCAGTAAGAACTAATACTGGCGTGGCCTAGAGGCCGATTTTATTAGGTGCCGACTTGAATGCAAATTCTTCATTATTGGGTAAGTTCCTAGGGGTAAGCCTCTGGGAGATTTCTCATGTATGTCGGCAAGACGGTGTTTGCACAGCTCATGGAATTTGTGCCATGGACCAGCTTTGGCCGAATCGTCGATCGGTATGGCGGCAACGCTGGCGTTCGGCGCATGACTTGCGCGGAGCAGTTACGCGTCATGGCATTTGCACAGCTGACGTGGCGCGAGAGTCTTCGCGATATCGAAGTAACGTTGGCTGCGTATCCCAGAGCAAACTGGACACCGAGTCCAAGGCAAACTGGTCCAACCCCCTCGTTTGGTCAGCAGCAGAGCCGCATGAACAACAGGAGGAAGAAACGGATTATCTCTATGCGTGCTCCCCATCTTGCGTGAGAATTGCTGCACCGGCTGTTGGTAGGGCGCCTTTTGCCTCCGTGTACGGTAAAGTATTACTTTGCAATACTCTTGTGAGATAGCCATGACTGAAAGTGCTGTTGTTCGCCCGGTGTCGATCAAGATCGACGAAGACATCAAGGAACGTATCAAGCACTTGGCCGGCGCACGCCAGCGTACGGCGCACTGGCTGATGCGCGAAGCCATCACGCAGTACGTTGAGCGCGAAGAAAAGCGAAAGGCGTTCCGGCAGGACACGCTCAAGGCTTGGGAAGCCTTTCGGTCGACCGGACAACATGTGAACGCCGACGAGGCGGATGCCTGGCTGTCTAAGCTCGAACAAGGCCATGACATCGAGCCGCCTGAATGTCACGCTGATCTGGTCACCCCAGGCTCTGCGGGATGTGCAGCGTGTCTCTCGCTTTCCGGCGCCTAAAAACCTTGATGCTGCAAAGCGTGCGGTAAAGGTCAATCGTCTTGGGGTTAGGGTGCTGGAGCAACAGCCGGGCATGGGCCGCCCGGTACAAGACATGGACGATGAGTTCTGAGACTGGATCATCGACTTCGGTGACACTGGCTATGTGACCCGCTACCGCGTTGTTCAGGAGGTCGTCATCATCCTCGCTGTGCGACACCAAAAAGAAGCCGGGTTCTAGGGTTGCGATGGTGCATGCGCATGCCAAAGGGGCTTGTAATGATGAGATTGAACACCATCGTCCACCCGGTCTTGCGCCACTGGTCGCACCATGAAGGTAAACGGTCGCGAGTCGTCGTACAAACAAAATGCCGCTCTAGAGACCCTGCAAATTCAGGATGCGGCAAAGGGGGAGGGGGCGCTTTCAGCCCGACCTAGGGCTCTGCTTGTGGCCTTCATGACTGGTTCTGGACTGCTATACACAATTGCCGTATAAATCTACACGGGGAGCTCACCGCTGTCAGTTCCAGAAACTGAGCAAATTGCTTGATGCTACCGAGTCTTTCTTCTTTCATGTCGATCACCATTTGGTAATGATCGACGACAAACGGCAAAGCGTTTCAGACGCATCTCATGTTAGAAACACGAGACAGGGGGAGACACCGTTCAGACGCATGTCATATTGAAGTGGGCTGGCGCTTGACATGGTAAGGAATTATCCTTACCATGAGATTAAGGAGATCAGCTATGCCTGCCATTCGCGAGGTTGCCACCATCACTTCGAAAGGTCAGATCACTTTGCCCAAGTCTATCCGTCAGGCGCTAGGCGTGGACTACGGTGGCAAGGTTGCATTCGACCTGCGAGGCTCACGCGTCATTGTCACCCGCGCCGATGAAGCATCTCACGAGGATCCGGCCATTACTTCATTTTTGGCCTTGCTCGAAAAAGACATTCGTACGGGTCAGAACTTGTGCAACTTGCCGCACGGGCTGGTGCAGGCCATGCAGACCGCAGCGTCGCAACCTGTTGATTTGGATGCCGACATTGACGGCGATGTGGCGCTGTGATCCAGCGTCACGGCTGGAATCTGCTCTTTCACGAATGTCTATCCGAGCAACTGCAAAAACTGCATGCCGCCGACCGGCGGGCGCGCCAGCAAGACCCACAAGGGTTTGAGTCCAACGTCAACGTCCAGCTGTTTGCGGCGCTCTCGAAAATGATTTTTGATGTAGTGCCCAGCAACCCGAACCGGCAGGCGTATCGACAAAGTAGCACAATGGGAGCCGCGTTTCGGCACTGGCGGCGCGCAAAGGTCGGGCGGCGGTTTCGTCTATTTTTTCGGTTTGACTCCAAGACCCGAATCATTATCTTTACATGGGTCAATGATGAAAATACTTTGCGATCTTCAGGCAGCAAGAGTGATCCGTATGCAGTGTTCCAGCGCATGCTCGAACGGAGCCTTCCGCCTGATGACTGGGCCGCATTGGTGGCGGCAAGTCGGACCGATTGGTAGTAATTGGCTGGCCGCGTTTGTCAGGGCGCAAGGTTCTGGGCACCGACTGCGGAGAACTTGACCGCTCTTAGACCAGCAAGCAGTTGCCGGTGTCATTGCACACGCGAATTTCACTTGAGCCCGCTGCTGTCATGACTTTAGGCATTGCGTTTTGCCAAGCGCCTGAAGTGTTGTTCAGTGAGATCAGAGGGCCAATCAGTCTTCCCAAGGGTTGAGCAAGTCGATGTCGGCCTGTTTGAAGTCACGGACATTGCGAGTTACCAATTTGCATTGGAACGAACGTGCCGTAGCCGCGATGATCGAATCAAAAGCGGCCATGGATTTGCCTTGTTTTTCGGCCTGCGCGGTCATTTGTGCCCAGGCTTCCGAGGACTTTTGGTCAAACGCTAGGATTCGATCTTCGAATCCTACTTCCAACCGCTCGAGCCACAGCGTCAATGCTGACTTACGTTTGGATTTGTGGAGTTTGGCCACACCCCGCTGTAATTCACCCCAAGTCATTGCGCTGATACAAAGTTCCTGGGGTTTGCGCGCTTTAAACCACTGGATCACTTTGGCGTCTGGCGTGCTCTTGGTAATCTCGGAAAGTACACAGGTGTCCAGCAAGTACTTCATAAAATGAGATCCCGAATGGACTCCCGGGAGCGGTCAAGCACCAGTGGTTCGCCGCGTGGCGCATTGAGCAGGCAATCTAACAAGTCTACCGTCTGGCCGGTTAAACGACGGTAATCATCGACCGCCAAGATGACGACGGCATCTTCTCCGTGCCGGGTGACGAGTTGTGGCCCTTCTTTCAGCGTGAGATCGACGACCTCGCTGAACCGACTCTTTGCTTTTTGTAGTTGCCATGTATGCATGATGATCTCTATGACTAGTCAGACTAGTCTTTAGTATCCTGTTCCTGAAAGAGTTTGTCAATAAAATTGACATAAATTTGACATATACAGAAACCACTGCGATCCCAACACATCACTTTCATCTGTGTGGCCCGTCGATTGTCGGCCATCGTTTCGGGCATAGGCAGACCGGTCTCAATACGTAACTAATACGTAACTGATACACAATCGATACGCAACCCGCTCGCCTCTATTTTAAAAAAGCCATGCAGTTATGCATGCAGCCTTATTTACGGATCCCAGCAATAGCATCTGGGAGTACCTTTTTTAGCTCATCCTGGAAAGCGGTCAGACGTTTGCTTTCGGTCTTGAGCCTGGTACTGAAACTCACCCATGCAGGTTCGTCAACCAGGTGATCGAGCATCACCCGTTTGATATCAGCGACGTAGTGCGCTTGTTCAGCGTATCGACGGCGCGAACCCGCTTCGATCGGTCCCCGTTTGCGCAGGTAGTGGTTCAACAAGTCTGTCGGATATTGGCTCTCGAGTACCCGTGCACTGCGTCGCAATTGACTGTCAAGCCCCGCATCAAAACCCGGGCCGTCTTCTAGGAGTGCCGCAAGTGCTTGTTCAAACTGCTTTCGATCTAGCCAGATGCTGACTTTTGCATCGGTCCAGGCGGTCTCAAGACACGAGAGCACGCGTGGTTCAAAGGCATGCCTGTTACAGTCGATCCAGATGACATCTCTTCTGTCTGGAGCCCAACCCTTGGCCGTTTTCACCATTTTTCAGCACCAAGGGGTTCGTCTGTGCTCATGACTTCACCGCCATGTCGTATCGGATCGAACCGAGCCAAGCGCTCCTCTAAGCTTAATGGCTTTTGTTCACAGGGCGTAATAATGACTGTTTGACCCTTCGTCGATATCTTCACGCACTGATCAGCGTGAAGACCCACTGCCTTTGAAATGGTCGCGGGCAAACGCAAACCAAGACTACTACCCCATGGCTTGATGCTTTGAGTTACTGAAGTCATCGTTTTATCCTGTTTCGTGTTTTATTTCGTATATACGCAAGCATAAACTTCGTTGATTTCTGAAAGCAAGGAATGTCCTGACGGGACAGTGATGTGTGGCTGCATTCCTTGATATTGGCGTTTGATGCCTAACGGCTAACGGCTAACGGCTATCGGCTCGACCACGATGTTCAAAGAGGCCAAGCCAGATTCAGGTGATGCACCTGACTATTGCTGATTGGACGAGGATTTCACCTGCTTTCCTCGTCTATTTGACATACCATTGTCAAATTAGCCACCATCATGACGGCTAGCGCCAGAAATTCGACCATCACTGGCTTCATCATTTCGGTCAATGAACCCGCTACCTACAGTCAACATGCCATTCTTTGCTACAAGTGTTGGTGGCTGGCGAAGGTGGTGGTTGTACGTGTTGATGGTATTGGCGCAACCCTCACCTGATAATGGCTACGAGCTTAGGTTTGAAGACGCGCTTGGTATATGTTGGACGGGTCGCTGATATTTGATTTCCTTTAGATGCTTCAAAGACTGCTTGGTAACCACAATACAGAATTATCCGGCGTAGTTTCCATAATTATCTGTATCTTCTTCCAGATATTACGTACAATGGTCCTGAATCTAAAAGGAGCAACTCCCGTAGGGTCAGCTGATTTGAGTTTTGACACGATCATTCGAGACTATGTTTACCCGTGCAATTACCCCTCGCATTGAGCTAGCCTTGTCTGACACACCTGTCGTGCTGGTTGTCGGCCCACGGCAATCTGGGAAGACAACGCTCGTTCGTCAGCTTGCTGGAACAGACATGCAGTACATGACGCTCGATGACGCCGCGACACGCCAGTCGGCTGCGGATGATCCGGCTGGATTCATCAGGAATCTCAACCGAGCCGTCATTGACGAAGTGCAGCGCGTGCCTGAGCTTTTACTGGCGATTAAAAAAACAGTGGACGAAGACAGGCGGCCAGGCCGGTTTTTGTTAACGGGCTCGGCCGATTTGATGACATTGCCTCGAGTGGCAGACTCTTTGGCCGGTAGGATGGAAACGAAGCGCTTGTTGCCGTTGTCACAATCAGAAATCGAGTCAAGTGCGGGCAATTGGATCGATAGTGTCTTTGCCGGCACTATCCCGGCGGTGACGCATCTTTCGCTGGGCGCGGCATTGATGTCGCGAGTGCTTAAGGGTGGCTATCCAGAGGCCATCTCAAGGGCCGACGAAGATCGACGAATTCAGTGGGCGCAAACCTACCTCGACGCTATCATTGCTCGCGATGTCACAGAAATCGCGCAAGTTGACAAGCTCAACCAGATGCCACGACTATTCAAAGCCTTGGGGCATACGGCAGGCCAGATGTCGAATTACGCCAAGTTGGGTGGGCAAGTCGGCTTGGACTCAAAAACAACCAACCGTTATGTTGGTATTTTTGAACAGTTGTATCTTATTGCGCGTGTACCCGTCTGGGCCGCAAACCATTTGAATCCCGGGCAAGTCAGCGCCGTGAAAACACCGAAGCTGCAGTTCATTGACTCAGGGCTTCTCGCCGCCACATTGGGTTTCACTTTCGAGGAGTCTGAACGCGACAAAACCCGATTTGGTGCCCTGTTAGAAACTTTTGTTTACAACGAGTTGCTCAAATTTTCGAGCAGTTCTATTTGGCGGTACGAGCTTCTTTATTATCGTGACGTCAAAGGAACTGAGGTTGACATCGTCATCGAGAATGCGGCCGGTGATGTCGTCGGTGTCGAGGTCAAGTCATCCGCCACGCTACGCACCAAGGACTTCGACGGCCTGAAAAAATTTGCGGCTTTGGCTGGAAAACGATTCAAGCTCGGGGTCTTGCTCTATGACGGCGATCAAACCTTGCCCTTCGGGGACGGTATCTGGGCCGTTCCGATCTCAACGCTATGGAGTGACCAAACGATTTCAGGGTAAGGCACGCCTGGTGGGTAAATAGGACGCGTACATGAGCGGGCTGGCTGGCCGACACTTTGGTGCGGATCAGACGAACCAATAATGCGGATCAGACGAACTTATAATGCTGATTGGACGATGTGACAATGCGGATTGGACGGTGATATAATGCGGATTGGACGGGAATTTCACCGGCTTTTCTCGTCTATTCGACTAACGGCTACTTTTGGTTGGGTTCATGGAATTTAGTCAAATCAAAGACGCTGATCTTGTTGCCCGTCATCTGCAGCCCTTGCTAAAAGAAGCTTTATTAGACACGCCTGCAGTACTCATAAACGGCCCTCGGCAGTCTGGCAAGACGACGCTTGCCCAGCAGTGTGCACCCAAGTTCCCCTACATATCACTGGACGATGCCACTCAACTTGCTGCCGCACAAAACGATCCTGTTGGTTTCGTCAATCGTATTGATTGTGCGGTGATTGACGAAATCCAACATGCCCCAGGCCTGCTGTCAGCCATCAAGCTGTCAATTGACAGCGATCGTCGACCGGGTCGTTTTCTTTTGACGGGCTCGGCCAACATCATGAGTTTGCCGATGATCTCTGACAGTCTCGCCGGCCGAGTGGAGGTGCTCACGCTTTTGCCATTATCTAACGCTGAAATAGCGGGGCATTCACCGGATTTTCTTGAGCGAGCGTTGACCCAGCGTTGGCATGATCGCGATATTGCCGCACAACTGGTCATTGGTGACTCTATAATCGAGCATGTTTTGACTGGTGGTTATCCGGAAATGCGAAGCCGCACGAGCATGCGCCGGCGGCAGGCCTGGGCACAGTCATATCTAACCACGTTAATAGAGCGTGACATTCAGGATGTCGCACGCATAAACGATGCGACCCGTATTCCGCAGTTGATGGTGATTCTCGCCATGCTGTCTGGACAGATGCTTAACTTGACCCAGATAGGCGGTCAAATTGGGCTTAATGCTCACACCGTTGAGAAGTACATCGGCATCTTGGAGAAGTTGTTCTTGGTGCGCCGTCTGCCCGCTTGGCGACGCAATGAATTGGTTCGTTTGATCAAGACGCCAAAGATTCATTTCATGGATGCCGGTCTTCACGCGGCTCTAGCACGTGTGAGTCCCGAATTACTTGGGGTTGATCGAACAGGTTTCGGTGCAATCCTTGAGAGTTGGGTGCATGGCGAACTCCTCAAGACCCTTAGCTTGACGTCAAAGCAGTGGTTCTTGTCACATTATCGCGACAAAGATCAAGTCGAAGTCGATTTTGTGGTGGAATCGCCCCTGCGAGCGATCTTGGCCATCGAAGTAAAAGCAGCGGCTACAGTCACCGCCGCTGATTTCAAGGGTATCCGTCGGTTTCGCGACCAATGTGGCGAGGCGTTTGTTAGCGGCATCGTGCTTTACAACGGGCGTGAGGCCCTGCCTTTCGGAAAAGACTTATGGGCTGTTCCGCTGAGCTATCTCTGATGCTCAGCTGTCAGCTGTCTTGATTTTTTATCCGGGTGAATTGCCCCGGGTTCATTTCTAAATGGATTTTTTAACCACGCCGTGTCTGCGGCCGCACCATCTGATTGATCAGCAGCTGTCTCCAAGCATGTGAGCTAAGTACATGCGCCAAATACTTGAGCCAAGCACGTGAACCAAGTCTATAAGCCAAGTATTCAGCAAGCCTTGTGAAGATCTCTTGAATTGGTTTTGATGCCTTCACTTCTAATTTGATGCCTTGGCGGCCGCGTTAGAGTTCACGCCAGTCACACCAACCACACCAGTCATGACGGGTATCGTCCAAGCCCAAGAAGTCGTTCCGCATGGCTATGTGGGTTCGTGACGTAATGAGGGGGTGGAGCGATGGTCGGCGCTAGACTCATTGTTGGCTCAGCATCCAAAAGTGGTTAGCGTTATTAGGGTTGATATGGTGTCGCCAACGCCACGGCATTATTGACAGCATCAGTAGCGAAAACACTCATTCCAGTGATTGCACCGATGAAGCACAAGGCTTAAGCTGCAATACTGCTGGGTTCCGGTGCCGACGGCACGTCGACACCGGTCTGGGAGGGACGTGGTCGCTATTCTCCCTATTTCCCCATATCCACGATGTCCTCTTTTATAAATGCTTGGTGATGCGCTCGCCCCTCACGCGCAAGAAAACCACATTGGTGCGACCAAACCCATCGAGCAGTTTGTCGGCATTTTGTTATGTCGTCATGTTTACTCGACGGCATTCGAGTTATCCACGGCGCCGCTGCAGCGCCCCTCTATGGCGCAAGGCGAGTGGCGCGGTGGGTACCCGTGTGCGCGGCAGCAATGGCAGTCCTCGCTACTGTCTGATTAACTCGAGCAAACCCAGAAATGAATAACACCATCGACGGCTTTGATGCCATCTTGATGCTGCAGCCAAAACGCAGGCTGTTATCGAGGTCACATACCGCCCGTACCTGTCGACCGATTTAGAAGGTCCGCAAATGGACCCGCGTAGTTCACCCGTGCAGCCACCCGGTGCTCACGCGATAACAGCGACGCGGCCTGTGCTTGCTCAGCCTCTGTTGCGTTTAAAGTGCCGCAACGTCTGGGCAGAGAACATCTGGTTGCGGCCAACAACGTGACTCGGCACCAGTTTCCCGGATTGAACGTAGCGACGCAGGGTGGGTAAGGAGACTTCAAGGTACTCTGCAGCCTTCTGCACAGAAAATGGTTCCTGCTGCAGGTGGCCGAATACCTGTTCGTGGCTAAAGTCATCGTCACGAAAAGTGCTGCCTGTGAGCAATGAAAAAAACCGAGTGCGCTCCGCCGCAGGCATGCGCTTCATTCCAGAAAACAGATCCTCTGCTGAGAGTGACTGGTTCATGTCGTGGCTCATGTCGTTGCTCATGCCGTTCTCCTTTGCTGCTCTCCTGACGTAAGTCATGCTTCAACGCTTGTTAAAAGTTCGAAAAAATTCTCATGTGACCCCACTTGATAGAAATCGATGATTGAAAACTCAAGAGGAAAGTCGAGAGAGGTGAATCCTTGCTCGCAGAGTATCTGCTCGTAGATCGATACGCCACGAGACATGTCTGACGGTTCAAGCGAAACTTGTAAACCCGTATCCCAGCCAGATCGCCCACCTTGAGTTCACCGATTTCCAGTGAGTCACAAACCAAAGCCGCAGCGTCGTCAATCGCTAATTACACGGGCTGGGCCGCTAACTTGCTACGCTTTATTAACGTACTGCGCGAATGCGCTGGGCGAAGGGGTTTGAATGCCAGTCGCATTTTTGGTTTTTAGTCCGCTTTTTGGTCTATTAAACAGGCGCAGGCTAAGTTCAACGTTCAACATTCAGGGTCTGCGGATGTGCTGGTGCCGCGCACCTTTACTAGCTGGCATTTGATTGCCCGCGCCTCATTGAACACTGAAACAGCAGAGTAATCAATCGCCCAACTTTTGATGTCAGCTCGCAGCGTTTGTCTCAATTTGTCCGTCAGCACTGGCAGCATCTTATCTGGTACGTTTGGGATAACCAAGATCAGGCGCAACGGCCACTTCAAAACGTCAATTGTTTGTTGATCTTTCGGCAAATACGCATCCAATCCTTTTTGCCGTCCTAATACCGTGCAAAACCATGTTGCTAGCGAGTGCATCATCTTGACACGGACCTCTTGAAAAAAAACGTTAGCCTCGCGAGGGATACTGCTTTTAGCCTCAATGAAAGTAACGACAGGCTGTTCGTGAGCATCTTGTTCCAGCAGGATGAACTCGACCGATTTAACGCCTGCGTCGCATAGCTTGGTTTGAGCCACCGCGCCGCTTGCCTTGGGTCATAGAAGCGCGTTGCGGTGGCGCCGTGGACAACCGAAACGGGTCTGTTTCACCGTGAACGTGACCGGCTCGAATAAAAAGACTGACGCCTGAAACTAAAAAACAGATCAGTACTCTTCAGTTGAGATCAGCGATCACGTTCCGTGAAATACGCATGTGTGAGTTTTTTTAAAAGTGCCAGCCGTAAGTAGCCAATTGGGCGTAGGATAGAAGCGCTTAAAAAATTCGCACAAAACGCCCATTGCCAACCAATCTGTTGTTCGCTGAAGACCTCTCTACGGTCGGGAATCAATCATACAGGAGCCTATCAATGTTTAATGAACGGAAAGTCGCGCAGATGGCGGCATTCTTTCTAAGCCAGCTTCCTGACTCGAGGATGTCACATCTGAAATTGATGAAACTGCTCTATCTTTCTGATCGGGAAGCGGTACGTGAGTTTGGGTGGCCTATCTCGGGTGATCGGTTGGTTTCTATGGCTCACGGTCCAGTGTTGTCGCAGACCCTGAATCTGATGGATGGTGACGTTGAATCCACGCCTGGTGGTTGGGAGGACATGGTTTCTGACAAAGAAGACCATGAGCTTTCGTTGCGTCGCCCGTTGGATGTCGATGATCTTGATGAAATGTCTCCGGCTGAGATTAATGTCCTTAAGGCTGTGTGGATGAGGTTTGGGTCTATGGGTAAATGGGAAATTCGTGATTGGACCCACCAACACTGTGATGAGTGGCAAGATCCGAGAGGCTCGTCATTTCCCATTGAGTACGAGGCCTTGGCCAGAGCAGTCGGTTACGACGCGCAGGCAGCAGATGAATTGGCGGCACAAATTAAAACGCAACAGGAAATCGATCGCCTCTTTGTCAAAAACACGTGAGCGTCGTCAAAGTCACCAAAGACTACGCCAGATTCACAGACCTGCACCGTCATGCTTGAGTGGCCTCTAGTTCTTGATCGAATAGTCTGATTGACTCGTTGATGATGTCGTTCTCGGGGATACCGTCAAGCAGATCACCCTGTGACCAACCGTTTGGTCCTGCCATCAGTACCGGGATAGAGATTTTGTCGGTGACGGCGATCAAATATAGTTTTTTGATGACGAAGTAGGAGTGCGTTGTCATGAAGAACTGAATCCCTTCTTTCGACAAGACACGGATAATATCCAACAGTTGTGAGATCGCTTTGGGGTGTAGGGCAGACTCAGGCTCGTCAATAAAAACGACTGAGTCAGGTTTTAGGAATCTATTGCCTAGTAGCGTATCGAGAATCGCAATCTTCTTGATTCCTTCAGCGCTAGCATGGATAGAGAACTTGGCATTACCCTTCTTGTAGAGCCACTTGTTCGTATCCGTATCAAAAAAAATTCGGCCCTGAAACATGTCCTCTAATTTTTTGCGAGTGTTTTTGAAGGCGTCATAGTTTCTGCCTACCTGAGTCGGGGTTTGCAGCGCCAGAACCAGGTCTACATAGGTGGCGTCAAACCCGAAAAGACGATCCTGTAATGCTGACTTTAAGATGACATTAAACAGACCCAAAACTTCTTTAGGCGGCAAAAAGATAGAATTGGCCCGACGCGTGAGGAGGTTGTTGTGGCTGATAGTTACATTTTTAGTGGTATCTGGCCCAAAGCCGAACGCCAGGGCGCAGTTGTTGTCAACTTCAAAATTAGCTTTGAGCTTTTTTCCTGAACCGCGTGTCACCAAGTCCCCGAGCTCTTCAGGCTGAAATACCCAGTAAAGCTTGTCACTCAACACGTCCTCAAACGACCGACGGTCATCACCGCGGCCGGTTTCTTCTTGTGCTCGCTGTATGGCATACAGGGCTTTTAACAGGAAGGTTTTGCCTGTGCTATTCGTACCGATGATGAGGTTTAGTCCACCCATATCTTTGCCTGATATAGATTCGAGCGGACCGAAGTTTTCGAGCGAGAACGTTTTTATGGCCATAAAGGTTCATCGGTGGTTTAGTGCTGCTCATTCGTGTCTCGAAGAGGTAGATCAGGCAGTTGCATATACAAATACGTAGCAAAAACATTGACCTTAGTTCGACTGCCCGCTCGGTACATTCATGACTCACTGCGACAGTCCTGAGTTTAACCTTAAGCACATGGTTTTTCAGGGCGTTTGTGAACTGTTTTTCATTGGAGTTGTTCAGTGAAATGATTGGCGTGTGAACGGGTGAGCGAACACTGTCAGCCAGGAGCGGCTGAACGCAGCGGGGTATCGACGTATCTAATCGACGTACCCAATCGACGTAACCAGTTATGTTGGCAGTCATGCCGCCAGCCTTATCCACTGCCTTCTCCGCTGCCCCCTTCAAAGACATCTGGCAGTACTTTTTTTAGCTCATCCCGGAAAGCCGGCAGGCGTTTGCTCTCGGTCTTGAGCCTGGCACTGAAACTCACCCATGCAGGTTCGTCAACCAGGTGATCGAGCATCACCCGTTTGATATCAGCGACGTAGTGCGCTTGTTCAGTGTATCGACGGCGCGAACCCGCTTCGATCGGTCCCAGTTTGCGCAGGTAGTAATTCAACAAGTCTGTCGGGTATTGACTCTCGAGTTCCCGTGCACTGCGCCGCAATTGACTGTCAGGCCCCGCATCAAAACACGGGCCGTCTTCCAACAGTGCCGCAAGTGCTTGTTCAAACTGCTTTCGATCTAGCCAGATGCTGACTTTTGCATCGGTCCAGGCGGTCTCAAGACACGACAGCAAGCGCGGTCCAAAGGCTTGCCATTCGTCGGGCGTGCACAGCTGCTCAAAGCGCTTGTAATGCTCAAGCGTTAGCCGCTCGGTTGCATTGGCAAACTGCAGTTCTATGTAGCGCTCGCGATCACCCATGGAAAGGGCGTAATCGGCCAGAAAGGTTCTGAGCGCTGTGGCATTACTCCACCGGTGGGTTAGCGTCTGTGCCAGCCCTTGTTCGGCTGTCAGGACGGCTTTGTCCATTTCACCGGCCTCGGCGTAAAACGTGGCAAGCTCTAAAAAGTCGCGGCCGCTTTCCAGATGCTCAAGGCGCAATGCCAGGTATCGGTCGCGATCACCGATCTGACGATAAATCTGCATGGCCTGTCCTTTGTAAGTACACGAGCCAAATGAACATGACCTATCAGTGGCTTCAAACGTCTGTGCCAGCAGCCTAAATTCCTCGTCCGTGTGACAGCAAGCTTTTGCGACATCAAAGAGCTCATCAACACTGACGTTGTCACTGGCTAAGTACTTTAATGCCTGCGACTGGATCTCTTGCCTGCAATCGGCGCTGGCGCGCCCGTCAGAGACGACCTGGGCAAGCTGCTCCCACACGTACGCCACCCTCTCATAGTCTTCATCTGGCCCGCCATAGGCGTCAAGCTCCTTTAACGCATCCTCGATGCTGAACCACAAAGCCCACGCTTGGTTTGTGGCAGCTTTCATGCTGTGGTCGTCTGGGGTTTTGTTGTGCGCAAGCAATAACGTGATGCACAGGCGTTCGAGGTTTGGCGCTTCTTCGGTGAGGTCCTTGATCACACTGCGCAAAGACGCTGCGGTGGCGGTCTCTAGAAGCCTTGTCAGTGACGCGCCAGCCTCTGTGCTTGGGTCTTGGATCGTGACGTCGCGTGGCAGATAGCGATATTTTTCAGACATGGCTGGCTTTCGATAGGTTAGCGGTAGTGGTTAGCGGTAGTCGTCATAGAGATACACATCATAAGGTCAGATCGTCAGTGGTCAAGCGCGAATAAATCATGAACCGCCCCGGGTTGCTAGTTGCTAGTCGGTTTGAGTGTTTGCGATGTTTGGCTGGTCTTTTTGGTCTTTTTGTTCTTCTTGGTTGCTATTTTTGGTTGCCAACGCTTGTTGATAATAATCCTTCTTTTTGATATCTTTAAGATATCTAATATCAAAGGAGTCAAAGATGAAAGAGGCAGCTGCCCAAATCGCCTTCCGTTATCGTGCGCAAGACAGTGCAACTGGTGTGACCCGCACAACGGCTAAACGCCTTTCTGATGTATTGGGCGTTGGCGAAACGCAGGTGATTCATCTAGCGCTACATGAGCTGGCCACCAAGTTCTTGCCTCAATACGAGGCAGACGAGGGCGCTTTGACCAAAGCGCAATTCAGCCAGGTTAAAAAATCAGCCCCAAAGGCCAAAGGCCGTAAGGTTCGTAGCAGTTTGTTTGAATTGGAAAAAGCCTGATGCGCTGGTGGCTGGAACCCACGGCCGGCGAAATCGTCTGGTGCCACTTCCCAGACAATATTCACCCCAAACCCAAGCCTCGCCCTGGTCTTATTACTTCGACCAAGGTAGATGACGACGGCATGATCTTCGTGGACGTCGCATATGGGATCAGCCAAAAGACGGATCGCCTCTACAGTGGTGAGTTCAGGATCTCAAAGGCCGACCATCCTGCTACTTATGCTAGCGCAGGGTTGAGTTACGACACCAAATTCAACCTCAGAAACGTTCTTGAGCTTCCGTTCAACGACGCCTACTTTTCGGTACCACCCCACGCGCCATATGGTCAAATTCCAAAACTCGGAACCCTGCATCCGAGCATGGTTCGAATTGCTGCTACCGCTTTTGCGGCAGCAAACAAGTAGAGGCAGCCGTGGCCATCAGTGCCTGGTCAGAAGGTCATCGGGTGTTGTATCACTGGGAGAAATTCAGTGAAGAACGCTTGAGTGTGTTGACGCCGATTGAAAATTGACCCCGGGTGTTCAATGAGCCTGCTTAATATTTAAGCAGGAGACAAGGTTATCACTATGGACATGTTGGGCAAGGTCAGGCGCATGCATTTGCGCGAAAAATCAGCAATCGCGATGCCACCGACAAAGCTTTACATCGGTTAGGTCTTTTTGATCGCTTTTCTGGCGGCTTGGCTCAGCGCACTAGCCGCACCAGACTTTGATGTTTTGCTAGTGCGCCCATCGGACATGACATCTGATGCCTTGGCGGCCGCGTTGGAGGATGTCTGCTTCTCTGGTGCTTTGCGTTGTGCAAGAGCACTGGCATTTGCTGTTTTTGAGTTTTTAGATGTCGTCTTATCACGCATCGTTGTTGATGCATTTGTAGCAGCTTCTTTTCCCGTGACTTTTTTATTAATCATTTGGGTGCTCCTCAGGTTGCGGCAAGCGAATTCGGGTGGATGGGCGGTATTACCCAACCAACTGCATTTGCTGTTTATGAGCTCGGATGGTTGGGACACCATCAGCGGCACCTAGAAGGGACATCTAAAGCAACACTTGAAGCAACACCCCAAGTCTTGCCGTAACCACTGATTTGTCTTAAGCTTAACTTGTACCTAGGTTGAATTTAATCCAGATGTTTACATCCTCTAATGGCGAGGTGCCTGATGGTAATGACATTCAAGGACTGGCGAAATAAAAGTGGCACTACTGATCGGGATTGCCGTTGCGGTTCGTGGAGTCAGCATTGGCTGAATTTCTCAAACACTGCCTGGCCGGGAACATGCTCAGTATTGGGCTGCAAAACATGGCCGGGGCACGGTGGGCACGTCTACAGCAACTCAGATCCGAATCGTCACGAGTTCATCGTGCCGCTTTGCGCTCAGCACAATGGTAGTGATGAGTCCTTTGGCCTAAAACTGGACAGGGAACCGGTTTCAGCCAATCAACGAAAGACCTGTGAGCCCGATTGATTGTGACCGCCAAAAGATCACAGATTGTTGTTCAAGGCACAGTTGGCGATGGTTCTGCGCCCATTGCTCTGCCTGACCCCCGGCTTGCGCGGCTCAAAATCTAAACGTTACTAGTTCCTGCCACGCTTCTCCCTCTAAGGTTTCACGCGTGACGGCTTAGTCGCTTTACGACCGAGCACAGAACGATACTCGGCCACAACAACCAGCTATTGTTTCAAGTGCCACCATGTTGCGTTGATGTTAATGAGACAGTGCCCGTAATGTGAGATTGCACGTCATACTGGAGAACACAGACATGTCAAAACCGATCAAACCAGCTTTGAAACCTTGCCTAGTCATCGGCAGCGGATTCCATCGCTGGGTAGTCGGTAACACAAAGACGCCCTTATCGAGCTGGGACAATCTGATCGAGACGGTCGCATCTGAAATGCGAGTCAGTCTTCCGAGCAAGGTTTACCCGCCCACAATGCGCTGGGAAAAACTCCTAGAAAACGCGATTTTTGATGGGTTCATGGCGCCCGATGTTGGTCATAATTGGATAGAGCCGCGAGCCCTTTCTGCTGCTGAATTAGAAGGTTTTGCCAAGAAGGCAGTTGCAAAGGTGCTGACAGACAAGGCCTTCAGTTATCCACACGCTAGCGAAAGGGCACGGTTGCCTTTATCCGACGCTTTTGGTGACGTCATCTCCTTGAACTTTGATCATTGCTGGGTCGGTCGTGCGTCTTATAGCATCGGGCCAGTTAACGTTTTTGAGCAAAACAACGGAGTGAATAAATTCGAGCATTTCCGTCTGACTAGCCATCTAGAGATGGAAAAGGCAAACGGGCAAAAGCCAACACGTGTCTGGTTTCCCAATGGCCATGTCAAGAACCCGTCCTCGATACGTATGGGGTTATACGATTATGGATCCCAAGCCCATGCAATCAAACAGGCATTTGGTTGGGTCAAGTCTTGCGAGCCGAAGGTTACTGACAAAGAAATGTTAGAAGACTGGGGCACCTACTTCAAATACGTAAAAGCCGAGTTCGAAAAGCCCGCTCTTGAGCAAGAGCCAAAGTTAGCAAACTGGGTCGCTCACTTTTTATACAGTCCATTGTATTTCGCTGGTGTTGGCCTGTCCGAGCAAGAAACTGGTTTGTGGTGGCTCCTAGCTCAACGGGCGCGCAATTTTGCACGATTGGCGTCAATCCAAAAACCAGAGACTGTTGTTTTAGTGGGCACCAAGGATAAGAGACGTGATTTTTGGTCCATGCGGCCGTTCGGTGTTGAGCCACAATTTTGTGACGACTGGGATCAAGGATGGGACAAGCTGCGTGATCGGTGCGCGCAGGTGCATGTGGATTAGAAATTTGGAGACATAGACGAGTTGTGCATCGCTGAGTGCGCATCAGCGATGGCGCCGACAATCGATTAAGCGTCAAACTCACAAGCAAACGCAGACCTTAGGTCAATCTTGTCGCTCAGTTCTTGATCTCAAACTGACAGCCAGTCATTCGGTTCTAGCCATTAGCAACACAGGCTCTCCCAGGGTTTGAAGCTGCACGTCCCGCAACACCACGTGAGGACTGAAAACCGTTTGTTCAAAACAGACGTGCTTCTGGCCATTCATGGCATGCACGGCCAGTTCACAGCTTGTTGCCCGTTAGCAGGTCAATCGATTCGTTCCCAATACTTTCTACCACCTAGTCAGGTTTCGTTACGCGGGTTGGATGGCTTGGTACCTCTTAAAGGCTGTTCTCGTCAGTCACACCAAACGCACCAGTCATGACGAGCATCGCCCAAGCCCAAGAAATCATTCCGCATGGCTATGTGGGTACGTGACCTAATAGGGGGGTGGAGCGATGGGCGGCGCCGGACTCACTGTTGGCCCAGCATCCAAGGGTCATTAAGGTCGCTAGGGTCGTTAGTGTTTTGCCAACGCCGCAGCATCATTGACAGCATTAGTGGCGAATCACTCGCCCCAGCGCACTCAGCCCAGTGATTGCACCGATGAAGCGCAAGGCTTAAGCCGCAATACTGCAGGGTTCCGGTGCCGACGGCACGTCGACACCGGTCGGGGAGGGACGTGGTCGCATTTCTCCCTATTTTCCCATGTCCTAATTGTCCTCTTGAACCACCACTGGGTGATACGCTCGCCCGTCATGCCTAAGAAAGTCACATTGGTGCGTCAAAACCCATCGAGCAGTTTGTCGTCATGTCGTCGTGCCGTCATGTTTAATTGACCGTGTTCGAGTTATCCACGGTGCCGCCGCAGCGCCCCTCTATGGCGCAAGGCGAGCGGCGCGGTGGGTAACTCATCAAACCGCTGGTTGTTGTGACGTTTTTTATGATGCATGAGCTGCACTACATGTCTTATCCAGAGGGGTGGTCAAGTGTTCAACACACCAAGAAAAGCCCGTGCGTTTGCTGCAGTGACAGTGCAGTGACCGCGTATTGGCCACGCAATCGCAACGCAATCGCAACGCAATCGTCACGCAATCGTCACGCAACGGCTAAACCACGGGATGCGGCTCTTGCTCGGCGCGCACGCTGCGCTTTTTTATCTTGAAGTCATGTGCTGGGCCCCAAGGAAAAACGCCAATCAAATTCAACAGCAACAAGATTTCAGCGTTGGACAGACAACCCCGCGCATTGTTTGCCCACGCTTAGGGCAACATCCGCAAAACCTAGGGGCACGCTGGGATGCGTGTACGCAAACTTCAATATTGACGATTCGGCAGGGTAGTGTCGCCACAATGCATCACGGCTTAAGATGCGCGGGCAGGGCTAGGATCAAAAAAATCGTATGGTCCTAATTCGGTACGAGATGCAATGGTATTCGATTAAGCAACCCGGGTGCATTATTGCACCCCTTGTGTAGCGCTTACCAAACTGACCAACCACTGCGGATCAGGTAATTTAGATAACTCTAACCTTACCTGTGAGGCCATCGAACACGTCATTCTTCACATCTTGGTAAAAACATGAGAAAATACGTCTATTCCATTTTTAAAATATATAAATATATTTAAAATCAATGAGTTGAAAAAATATTGGACGAAATGAACGAAGTCAAATCTGATTTAGCCCAGTTGATCAGACTGGCACTCGCCGAGCAAACAGAGGATGTGCGACTGTTTGTGGCTAGGCTCGTGCGCAAGTACCGTAACACCGATCCAGAACTGGCAGAACAGATGAATTTGTATCTGCGTGCGAAGGCGCCTCGCTCAAATGCCCCCATGCGCAAGATTGCGCAACCCTCATTGCCGACGCAAACCTTGCCGGTTGATGATGAATCGAGACTGTCACTACTGAGGGTTTTTAAGGACATGTCCAGTCGCGAGCAACCCCTTCTCTCGCTTGACCTCGAAGAAACCTTGAGTCAATTGATCCAAGAGCGCCGTCAAACGGAGCGTCTGGCCTCAATGGGCTTGAGCCCAACACGGTCCGCTATTTTTGTGGGGCCACCAGGTGTCGGCAAAACGCTGACGGCGCGTTGGTTAGCTTCGCAATTAGGCGTGCCGCTGTATGTGTTGGATTTGACTGCCGTCATGAGCAGCCTGCTCGGACGCAGTGGTAGCAACCTACGAATGGCACTTGATTTCTCGAAACGTGGCCCTTGTATATTGTTGTTGGATGAGATTGATGCCATCGCCAAGCGTCGCAGTGATCATTCCGATATCGGCGAGTTGAAGCGGCTGGTCACCGTCATCCTGCAGGAGGTTGATGAGTGGCCTGCCACGAGTTTGCTGCTAGCTGCAACCAATCATGCAGAGTTGATTGACCCTGCGCTGTGGCGACGGTTTGATTTAGTGATCAATTTCAAGGCACCAGAAATGCCGGCCGTCAAACAGGCGATCAAACGCTTTCTGGGCCAAGACTACGCGCTGTTTGGACGTTGGATCGACATTCTGACCTTCGTCTTCAATGGTGAGTCATTCAGCGACATTGAGCGGGATCTTCAGCGTTTTCGGCGTGCCGTCGCGTTGGGTACCGCATCGGACGCCGACCTGATCGAAGAGTTCGTCAAATCGCGCGCGCTAGTCCTGGAACGTCAGGGGCGTATTGATCTGGCGGTGATGCTGACCAAGCAAACCCGGCTTTCGCAGCACACGATCTCTGACATTACAGGAGTGAGCCGCGACACCATCCGAAAGTACACGAGCGAGCAACCGCCCACCGCCAAGAAATCCTCAAAAAGGAAGCCTGACGCATGAGCCAAACCAATTTTCTGATCGGGCGCGGCGAACTGCTGACACACGACATCAAGGGGCCGAAACGCATGCCGGGCAAGGCAGAGATTTACACCCTTGCACAATCCGTGCAGCGGCTAACTCCCCAGTTCTCGGCGACTGCCACCGCACTCGATGCTTTACCTGCGCATGCCTGCCCCGGTGACTTCGGCGTTGCCCGGCTGATGATAAATCCCAGCTACATCGCCCGGTCGTTCTTCCCAGTGGCGATGCTGCGTACCGTCGGCCTGGAGTCGGTCGGTAGTCTTACCGTGAAGGTGACCCCCGGTGGCTGGACCAAGAAGGGAGCACCAGAGGAATGCACAACAACCGAATTGTTCGTCGCCGGCAAGCGCCAAGTGTTTCGCCACCTCAATGACTGGGCTCAACAGATCGAGCCTGAATCCGATGAAGCGCTGGATCTGACACACATTGAGCAGTTCTCCGTATTTACGCCGCATGAACGCATTGCCGCGTATGGCAACGCCAAAGATCGCTTCTTCGAAGTCGGAATTCATCTGCTTCCCGATGAAAGCCGACTGTTCGTCCAGCAGTCCTTCGTGAAATACGCCAAGGAGGTCAGCGTCAAGGTTCATAGCGACCTTGGCTTCACAGCGGGCAACCTGTGGTTCGTGCCGGTTGAAGGCAAGCATGACCACATCGAACGGCTTGCCGAATTCGTGTTCGTGCGGGTCATTCGCCCTGTGCCCAAGCTGCGCGGCATGCGGCCCATGCACCGCACTGGCGAGGTACCAGTCGGTTGTATCCTGCCGACCGAGCAGCCGCTGTCGTCGGAGCCCAAGGTTGCCATCCTTGATGGTGGTTTACCCAAACAGCACGCAATTGGCCCATGGTTACGCTCGTATCGCGTTCTCGACGAAGATGCGCAGGACGATCCGGCAGGCTTGGTACATGGCCTTGCCGTCAGCTCCGCATTTCTGTTCGGCCCTATCCAGCCGAACGGCACTGCCGCCCGTCCCTTTGCTTATGTCGATCACTTGCGCGTGCTCGACAAGGACTCCGACGCTGAAGATCCGCTGGAGTTGTACCGGACCCTGGGCTTCGTCGAGCAGGTTCTGCTTTCACGGCAGTACCAGTTCATCAACCTAAGTCTTGGCCCGGACTTGCCAATCGAGGATACCGATGTACACGCCTGGACGTCGGTCATCGACGACCTGTTGAGTGACGGCGACACCTTGATGACCGTTGCCATCGGCAACAACGGTCAGATGGACCGCGCCTCCGGCAATGCCCGCGTACAGGTGCCTTCGGACTGCGTCAACGCGCTGGCAGTTGGCGCCGCCAACGACACCGAGGCGAACTGGATGCGTGCCCCCTATAGCGCTTTCGGTCCTGGCCGTAGCCCTGGAGTCGTCAAACCGGACCTGATGGCGTTCGGCGGCAATGCCGGCAACTATTTCCATGTGCTGTCGCCGGGCAAGAAAGCTGCGCTTTCACCCCAACTGGGCACCAGCTTTGCTTCACCGTATCTGCTGCGCAGTGCTGTCGGTGTTCGTGCCATCCTGGGTGCCGAATTGTCACCCCTCGCTATCAAGGCGCTATTGGTTCACGCTGCGGACACCGCGGAGCACGACAAGCTCGAAGTGGGCTGGGGTAAAGTGCCAGAAGACTTGATGAGCATTATCACCTGCCCTACAGGTGTGGCGCGCATTGTCTACCAGGGAGAATTGAAGCCTGGCAAATACCTTCGCGCCTCGTTGCCATTACCCGCAGGTAGCTTGAATGGTAGCGTCCGCCTAAAAGCGACCTTCTGCTACGCCTCACCGACCGATCCGCAGGACGCAGCTGCGTACACGCGTGCCGGCCTGGAAGTCGTATTCCGTCCCAGCGACGAGAAGATCAGGGACGGCAAGGCCAACGCCGATACCAAGAGCTTCTTCGACATGAAGAAGTACGCGACCGAGGAAGAGCGGCGCTCCGACATGGGCAAATGGGAAACGGTCTTGCACAGCGCGAAGAACATGCGTGGCAGCAGTCTCAAGAATCCGGTGTTCGACATCCACTACAACGCGCGCGAAGCCGGCGGTCGAGCCACCGGCGCCGAGAAGATCCGCTACGCGCTGATCATCACCGTCGAAGCCCCCAAGCACGCCGATCTCTACAACGAGATCCTGCGTACCTACGCGAAGACGCTGGTGCCGATTCAGCCGCAAGTATCGCTGCCGATTCGCGTGTAGGAGCGCAAGACAGGCAATGTCAATGCAAAAACAATTCAAGAATTTTAGGTTTAGAAGCTGGAGGAAAACTTGTCTTTGAATAAGACGGAAATTCGTTACTACGACAGCAATGTGCTGCGATTACCTGCCGATAAGCGCAAGGAATACCACGAGCAAGTAGACAGGCTCGTGACCGAACTAAGCAAACGGCTGCACGACCAAACAGAGATCAAGATCACGAAGGTGGTCAAGGCCGGCCGTTGGCTGGCAGGTCTATGACGTTGAGAGCAGCGCCTTGGCGAGCGAGTTGATCCGATCCGCGACACCTGAAAGCTGTTGCAATGGCAGCTTGACGATCCATGAGCCACCGACGCCCGCGGCCGGTATGGTGAAGCCGCCGCGTTTATTGGCGTGCGCTTTATTAGCTTTCCCGAGCGCTGAGAACTTGAGCTGCACGTTAGCCAAAGAAAAGCGATAGGCACTTGGCTTGGCATTGTCATGCAGCACTTCTTATGCGTCTGGTGGCAGTGCTTGACCTTCTGCAGGGTGTATCGACAAGGCACTTGGCAGGCCTTGTCCCAGCACCCAAAGCAACCATGCCCCACGTTTTTGGCCAGCTGATTCCAGTGACTCAGGAAACCGAGTCACAGTAGCTTGCGCAGTTCAGTGCTCGACACGTCATTTATGTGCCTGAAGGCAGGCGCAATTTGTTCCATTTGATCTTCAGAGCCCCCCGTTAGGGGTTTGTCCCCTATTTGCTAAATCCAGTTGCAAGTTCGGATTCGATTCGGCGCTTAACTCAGGTTTCGTGCTCATCGCCACAATGCGATATCCCATGGCCTTGTAGCCAGCTTGCCGTTTCTTCCACATGCGAAGCAGAGATGAGGGGAACCGGTCAATGAAATCAATCACCAAAATATCGGTCTTGCCATCATGTTCACGGTGCAATCTGCCTACATATTGCTGTAGCGTGCCTTTCCATGAAATCGGCATGGCCAGTATCAACGTATCGAGCGGCGCATGATCAAAACCCTCGCCAATCAGCTTGCCGGTCGCGAGCAGAATCCGCGGTTGATCGGGTGGCAAGGATTGAAGACGCTGTAGTGTCGCGCTGCGCTCAGATTTCTTCATTCGGCCATGCAAGATGAGCAAGTCCGCAGGCTCTGCAGCTTCAGCCAATGGTGGTTGAGGTGGCCGAAGCTTTGTTTGAAGCATGGCTTGCATCGCCAACAGATGGTCGGTGCGTTCTGTTAGCAACAACAGTTTTCGGCCCTGGTGGAACTGAACCATGGCTTGGTTCACAATCAGTTCGATTCTAGCCTCATCTTGCGCCAGTGACTGAAACACCTTTTGGATCGGCAGCGTGTTGTCCATGGTCGATCGGGCACTTTCTCCTGCATCTTTACCGCTAATTACACCCTCATCCCAATTTTCAGGCGTGTCTACCTCATACGCATGCACCGTCAGTGACGCTGTTGCAGTTAAGGATCGTGATGCCCGGTGTCTGATAGGGCCGCACTGCATCATGATGATGGGCTGTAGGCCATCACGGCGTATTGGAGTAGCGGTCAGCCCTAGTACGTATTTGGCTTTGACGGTTTTGAGTATTTGTTCGAACGACACCGCACTGACATGGTGGCATTCATCCACAATCACGTGACCGTACCGCTCAATAACGGGATTGACATTGCCTTGCCTGGCTAATGACTGCACCATGGCAATATCGATCAGCGTTTCTTGGTCAGGTTTGGGTTGAGGCAACGAGTCAGGTAACTGATTCGCTTGACTCGCTGGCTTTTTTTGACCCCCTGAACTAGAAAGGGCAGCGGAACTCGTCTCAAGTCTCGCGTCCGCCAATTTTGTTGACTTTGTGGTTGCTTTCTTTGTTTTTGCCATTCGGGTAGTGGCATTCTTGCCACCGCCGATGACGCCAACTTCGATGGCTGCAAGACCCAGAAAACCACACAAGCGCTCTTTCCATTGTTCAAGCAACTCGGTTCGGTGCACCAGAATCAGTGTGTTCACGCCACGCTCCGCAATCAGTGCAGCAGCAGTCACGGTTTTACCGAATGCGGTTGGGGCACAGAGAACACCATGGTCATGTGCCAGCATGGCTTTGACGGCTTTGGTCTGCTCAGGCCTTAATTTGCCGTGGAACTGAATCACAGGTGCAGGGTTTGTCCGATGACCATTCGCTATAGGGGATTTTGAGTATGCAGCGTTTTGGGAGGGCGGTGTCACTGCCTCATCTTCAATCCCCGCAATCAGGGACTTGCCGCGTTGACGTTCTTCTTGAATCTTGCCCTGAATGTTGTATTCAGAAAGCAACTCGATCACGGCATCAAGACATCCTCGAGGCAAGCCAATGTGGTTTGGAAAGTTTTCTGCGCAAGCGATGACCCTGGGTTTGTTCCAGACAGACAGTCGCAGCGCTTGGGCTTTGTAGTACTCGGGGTTTTGAAAGGCGGCGATACGAATTAGGCGATTGGTTAGTTGCGCTGATAGTTCAGCCTTGGGCAGGTAGATTAGATTCGACAGGGTGAGTGTGATTGTCTTTGATGAAGGAGGGGCACCACAGCCTGAGTCTGTATGCTTGGGTTTTGTCTGTCGTTGCCATGGGGCATCGGGGTCGAACGCTTCTAACGTGAAATGTCCAACGTCCAAGGCATTGCCGTGGCCCACGGCTTGTTGGATGAGGTCTTCGATGTGGTTGGCTAGGCTGCCATTCTCGGTGGCGTTGTCAGGCGCAATCAGAGGTTTGATGCTCGCCAGGTACGCCCATTGATCAGGATGGGGTACGAAATCACGATCCACAAAGACGCTGTGGCCTTTGGTGCGTGGGTATTTCTGTAGGGGCAGGGCAATCAGGTTGCCTAGGCCAGCAGCAGGAGTGGTGGCAAAAGCGGTGACAGCAGCGGTGGCAAGACCGGTATCAGGAATGGCAGCAGGACCGTCATTAGGGCTATTCGCAGCGTCAGTCCCGAGCGCCGTCCCAGTCCCAGCCGTAAACCTTAAACCCTTCGGTACGCTATCTTGGTTGGGGAACATCCGGTCATATGACGACAGTTGTAATTGGCGGTGATGTGGGCCGGTGCCGGCGCAGGTGTAACTGATGATGGCTGCGCCAAGATTCCGGGCTTGTTTGGCTAATGTGGGTTCGCTAAAAAATATCCATGCGTGGGCGCCGTTACCGGAGCGCGAGATTTCAACAGCGCAGGGGATGTTCAACTCCTCGCATGACTGTCTGAAGGCAGCGGCATCTGCCTGCCAATTGCCTTCATCAAAATCCACCGCCAGAAAATGACACTGATCGGATCCAATCATGGGATAGACGCCGACGACATGTTTGCCGGCCAGGTGGTCATAAATCACTTGGTCTGTGACGGGTTGCCATGCCTGATTGGGGCACTGGCTGCATTTGATGGCAGGCTTGCCACAAATACCGGGTTTCCATTCGTTGAAACAGGCTGGTGAATAGCCCGATCGGCCCGCGTTGTTCTCCCAGCGCACGGGGTATACGTCGGTACGACCACGGAAAAGCTTGCGAAACAGAGCTATCTTTTGGTGGGTAGTGAAGGTAGTTGTGTTCTCACTGGCGGCGCTGGTGCCAGGGGCAGTGGTGGTGGTAGTAGAAGTAGTAGTAGTAGTGGTAGAAGTGGTAGTGAAATTAGCCGCTCGGTCGAGCCGTGTGTTGACACCAGGGTCAAGTTCGGCTGGCCAGTCGATCCCTCGCGATTCGAGCAGCTCGATCAGTTGACGGTTGAGGCGGCGCAGGCGGTTTAGTTCGTCTTCGGTGCTCATGGGTGTGGGTTGGTGCACGCTGGGGGACATTCGGTCTGGCTAGGGTTGGCATAGGTATAGCGTAGCGGGTTTGTCGGTGATTGTGGTGAGTTGGTGTATGTGTCTATGCATCAGCATGGCGGCCAAGATGTCGGGTTTCTAACGCTTGGTCGACGAAACACGGCTGTATGTAAATCTTTTGGCGCGCTGAATGATCGTCATTTGAGTAAGGTTGATTTCTAAATTACGATCTTAGAATTATGGATAACGCACCCATCTCTTTTTGGAAAATTGATGGTGAGAGCCTTCTAGGAAGCAACGGTAAGGTTCTGGACCTTTGGCCGCAACCTTTTTGGTACGCTGCTTCAGCACGGACGACCTATCAATGCGGAGAGGGGCGAGTCCGACCACTAGAATTTGCGCTTACACTTCACAATGTCTCAATCGGCCACGGATTGGTGGCCTCGCTTGATGTGCTTCTTTCTGGTCTCAAGCTCACGTCAAACAAGGGTGGGGTAGCAGCAGATGCGGAGCGGTTGCTAGAGGATGTACGTGCAAATGAGTTTCCAGAAAAGCCATCCAGACTAAGCGCCTATTTTCTAAACCATGATCGTGACCTTGCCGAGTATAGGGCGGTAGCTATGTTTCGCGATGCACGTCAAATCGTCTTTTGTTATCTGGTACGTAATGGTGGAAGGCATCACTTTGCTGATGTGGGACTTTACGAACAACTTGAAGGTCGTCCGGATGATCGGGTGCTGGCCGGGCGTTACTGGGCTGAATTTGTGCCATCTGATCCACAACAGTATCGTCGACTAGAGGTTTTGGCTGACTCCGCCTTGTACTTTCCCGAATGAGAAAGTTTCCCTCAATTAGACCGCGACTCATTGGTGAGCTGGATGCGGGACAACTCTCCATCATCCTCGACGATTGGCTATTCAAGTCACCGGCGCAACTTTGAATATCATTAACTCGCAAGTGCAACCCTTTGGCTAGGCTTGAGCTAGCAAGCGACTGTGCCTTTCAGTGGGTTTTTTTACTCAAGACATAGCCATATGGCATGGCAGGGCGCGGGACGTGACTAGGTTCAGCGTAGAGTTTTTTATCTCCGCACATGCGGGGTGGTTTATAAGCCCAACCGGTGTGAGTGAGTGAATTGACATGCTTTGATGGCAATAGCATTCAACTCAGCGGTCAACGCTTTTTTTGACAGATGGTTGCTTGGCTTAACCAAGGCCGTTGATTTAGAGATGAAGGGCTGGGTTGATTCGGGCAACCTCGACAACACTGGGGTTGCAGGTCGGATAAGTAATCGCCACATAGTATGAAGGGGTTGGTGTGGTCCCATTGGGGTGGGGTCATGATCATGAGATCATTGTCGTAACGTAACTATTTTCCGCGAGAGTGAGGTCGTCGACTCGGTGCATGATCAGCCCGGACCGTTGGTTACGGGCGAACGTTTTGCTAGACTCAATCCCATCCCGTGTATAGAGATCGGGCGCTTGCCGTTGTCAGTCCGTTTTTGGCTCGTTCCTTGTCCAAGTGTGACACACACAAGTGATCAGAACCGAGTCAGCCTCCATCCATAATCCGCGAAACTGGTACTAAATGAGCCCAAAGTCCTCCCGAAAACGGTCTATTTGATGCATGCGCTCGTGCAAAACGGTCACAATACCGATGCTGCCATCAGATAGATGACGCCAGTAAACAAAGTGACGTTCATACCGAAAAAAGTAACCCGATACACCGAACAGCGCGGGCACGGGTCTTGACTGCACACCGTTACCGGCAATTTGTTCAAATGCTGCGAACATCCCCTTGATGTATTTGTCTGCCTGCTGCTGACCCCAATGTTTGCGCGAGTACTGATAAACATCGTCAATGCGCACTGATGCCGCCGCCTGAACACGAATTGACATCAAGTTACCTCTGGTTGCGTTTGATAACATCCGTAACGGACAGCAGCTGATAGGTATCCTCGGGGGCAGCGAAGGCGAGACCCAGTTCGGCTTTGAGTCGATCAAAAGCTAGGGCTTGGACGCGCTCTTTGTCACGTCGAATCAAATCACGTATGTACTCGCTGACGTTTTCGTGAGAACCGGCTTCACCAACGTTCGCAGCGACAAATTCACTCAACGCACCGCTTAAACGCACGGTTAAAGTGGTTGTCTGCATGTTCGCTCCTATGTTTCTTTTGAGTTGTATTCATTGTAATTAAAATTGAATACACAGGCAATCCCGCCCTGACATCGGCCTTAATATCGGGAACTGACTTCAGCCCTCGAAGACTTCTTCCGTCTGCATCAAGTGTTGGCAGTGAGATGACCCGATGCCGAGTGGTTATTGCACATCATCGAAACTCGGCTCGTGTTTGATCCGTTTGGTGATTTTGAGACCGAAGGATACTTTCGCCGCTTCGGGGAAAAGCAAAATCTGGACACCGTCAAGGGTGCTGAGCCTGCCTAGACAAGGAGCTAGGCCTCGCTTGGTGGCGATAGCTGTACGATGGCAGTGACTCGAAGTCGTCCGTTCAATTCGACGCCGGAGATTTTCACGCGATTCGATTCGTAATACTGAGTCCTCATGTCGTCGAGCAACTCTTCAGGGAAGGTGCCTTTGTGATCAATACCATCGTTTGTTTCTCGCAGGATAAAACTGAGGTTATCGTCGTCAATTTCGCCAATGCGGCCAGAGAAGACGACGATACTTTCGGATCGAAGTGTTCTTAGTCGACGGCTAACCTTTGAGCGTGCGCTTCGATCCAAGTGAAACCGCTTACTTGCAAGCCAAGTTCCAGAAACTTCAATTGCGCTCACGACACCGGAGCTTGGAGGGGTCAGGGCAAGCGTAGCTCTTAGAACAGCCTCTTGTTCTTCCTTTGACTGTCCCCTTAACGAGTCGTTGTCGGATGAAGATTGAGCCCACTCAAGACCATGTGTAAGTCGAGAAATAGCCGCCTGCATAACATCGTCAGGAAACAGTGCCGGGTCAGGCTCTCCCAGTCCGACCTCAAAGCTGGCAAATCGAAGCTGTTTAACAGGCAAGTCATAAAGCGCGCGTTGGGCGTCGGTGGGACGGCCCTCGGTGTTGGCTTCACAAACAAAATCAAAGATAGCTTTCAAAGACGAGTCAGTCACCAAATGTTCGACACCTGGATGCATCGCAACGGGCTGTCGCTTACCACCGCTGCTGTGATGCCCTAGGGATCAGTCGTCGCATGGTCAGTTAATACCGTACCGCACAGAAGTCCATTCCGCGCGCTCTTGAGCCTGGCACTGAAATTGACCCATGCCGGTTCGTCGACCAGGTGATCGAAAATCACCCGCTTGATATCAGCGATGTAGTGCGCTTATTGAGGTTTACAAAGCTGTTTGATAAAAGTTTTCAAGTGCATTGCCCAAACGTTCGTGACTTAGACGGGCCGGTGCACCTCCTCTATTGAACACGCGGTCGCTATAGAAATCTATTTAAATCAATGAGTTGGTTTTTAGTTCGACTTTCATGACATCTGATACAAAAAAGTCGCGACTTTATTGCATTAGGAGTTAAGATAGTCGATTGAAACGATATCTGGATGAACTCATTCTCAAAGACTTGCGTCGAAAGATGGTTCGTCACTGGCCCGCGACAGGTCGGTAAAACCACGCTCTCCAAGCAGTTGTTGCCTCATTTCAAGGGCGGTCAGTACCTGAACTGGGATGTGGCCGAGGATCGTGTTGTGCTTTCACGCCAGTCGTGGCGATCGGATGCAGGGCTATTGGTCTTTGATGAGATTCACAAGATGCCGCTCTGGAAAAACTGGCTCAAAGGCGTGTTTGATAGTCGCCGCGAGGATCAGGCCATTCTCGTGACAGGCAGCGCCAGCATGGATACATTCCGGTACTCCGGAGACTCCATGGCGGGTCGATTTTTTGCTTATCGGTTGCATCCATTCTCAGTCAAAGAATGGTGCGATACCACGGGTGCTGAACCCAAGGCAGCGTACATTCTTCGGATTTTGTGAGCCAAGCTGGACACGTCGAGCTGTTCGTTATCACTTCCGCCACACTTCGATATGATTTCGCTTAGCTCGTCTTGAGTCATATGGAATCTAGAAAAATCCAACGATTTCACTGTAACGTTTCTCATGGCCGAATGGGGCATGGGATTACTGGGTGTTACGATGAATTCGGCACAGGTCGTGAAATGGCTACTGAATCTAAAGACCACCGCTGTTATAGCTTGACGTGAAGCCCGCGTGCTGCGGTGAGTATGAATTTCAGGTGTCAGCTTTAGGTGTGAGCTTTAAGTGTAAAAATAAGGGGCAATGCTCTTCGCGAGTCAGTACACCCAATTGAAAGCCCCGCTTGGCTATGTTTAACTACCTTCATAACAACCGTAAAGTGGGTTTGTTTCATGCTTGTGGTTGAATCAAACTGTCAAGGACTCAGCCTATTCCGGCGCTTTACCCTGCTGCGAGGAAAAGCGATCCTCCAGAAAAGATGAACCTGCTAAAATTTAGTTAACAACACCCGCCACACTTCAGGCTGGCGCGCAAGCGCCAGTTCAGTGCTCCCAGGGCGGGTTTCTCTTTTCTGCGCCGCCTATCATCAAGTACAGCAATGAAGTACAGCAAAATCGCTCTGTCTAATGCTTGTCTAGGGCTGCCTTGCTGGATCGCTGGCAAAGCAAAGGCCTCGCAGTGGTCGTCATAGGGTGCCAGACCCCTACACCGCACTGCGTGCGCTGACATTCATTGGCTACTTTCGCCTGCGTGGTTACGCACTGCCATTGATGCGGTCAGGGCGCGATGGCAACCGAGTCTTTAATTGCGGCGCAAATTTTATGGATATCTTGGCGCGCTACGAACTAGACCGCGATCTGCGTCGCATGACACTGGGACAATTGGAACGGATCGAAGTGGCAGTGCGTACGGTCATCAGCAACCAGATGTCGCAGCACTATGGGCCGTTCTGGTATTTGAGCCACCCTCAGCAGGTCTTTGGGGCCGCTCTTGGGCGCAACAATAGACCTGAGGCCTTTGCCATTGGTCGATTTCTGAGTGGTGTCGAGCGTGATACCCGTCAAAGTGCAGATATGTTCGCAAAGCACTATTTTGCCAAGTACACCGAACCCTTGCTGCCTCCAAGCTGGTTGATGGCCGAGTGCGTGTCTTTTGGGGCGTGGTCAAAGCTATACAAGCATTTGCAGAAAGCTGAGCCGAATCATCCTAATCCGAAGAAAGAAATCGCCAAGGTTTTTGGGCTTTCAGTGAGCTTGCTGGACTCTTGGCTGCACGGGTTGAGTCTGCTGCGCAATACCTGCGCCCACCACGGCCGCGTCTGGAACCGCCGATTCGTCTATCGGCCCGAAATTTACGCACAAGCCAAACATCATTTCGATGACCAGCAGAGCTATTACTGCCTGGCGGTGGTCATGCGTTTGTTTTCCCGTGTTGTAGATAATGATGACGAATGGCCCGTGCGTTTGGTAGCGCTATTTAAAGCGCATCCTTCCATCAATCCAGCAGAGCTCGGTTTCCCCTTTGGTTGGGAAAACGACCCTATTTGGAATTGACATCGATAAGCACGTAGAACGCCAACCACTGGTTAAAGCTTAGCGCAGCCTACTGGATAGGACACGCCATGGCGCTCTTAGACAAGCAGGGCCATAATCAAAAGCTCTCATGACCCTAATTCGATGCGACGCGCCATGGCTTAAGGGACAACCGTTGCGCCCTGCCTTGGGTGCATCCGACCGAAATAAAACTACATTTTTCGGACAGAGTAAAAATTATCCCCACACTTAAATCCATCATCGCTGCATAAATCGAAGCTGGTGACTCACACCAAGCCT
>Ga0208413_1000313_pt1 | contig 39636 bp, 45 predicted proteins | sample AntAceMetag02UKD_FD_184761 | JGI IMG/M metagenome (GOLD analysis project Ga0208413, IMG submission 184761) | Saline lake microbial communities from Ace Lake, Antarctica - Antarctic Ace Lake Metagenome 02UKD (SPAdes) (version 2) | ecosystem: Environmental > Aquatic > Non-marine Saline and...
GATTTGGTTCAGCTTGGCTCCTCGGACGGCACCGCGTTAAGAAAGGCTTGACTCGCGTGACCTTGGTTGACCTCGAGGACATGCTCTTTCTAAGCATGCTGGGCGCAATCCTTGGGGGTCGCTTGGGATACGTCATCTTCTACAAGGCGGCATACTACCTAGAACACCCCACACAGATTTTTTACTTATGGGAGGGCGGGATGTCTTTTCACGGCGGCTTACTAGGGGTGTTGCTCAGTCTTTGGCTATTCGCTCGCCGTCGTCAATATCGCTTTTTAGAACTCGGCGATCTCATCGCGCCTCTGGTTCCTTTGGGTTTAGCTGCCGGCCGCTTGGGCAACTTTATCAATGGAGAGCTGTGGGGCCGACCGACCGATTTGCCTTGGGGCATGGTTTTCCCAGCCGCGCAAGACGGCATTGCCCGCCATCCCTCACAACTTTATCAATTTGGCCTAGAAGGCATAGGCTTATTTGTACTGGTGTGGCTCTTCGCCCGCACGCCGAGACCCACAGGGCAGGTCAGCGCCGTCTTTTTGATGGGTTATGGGGCTTTTAGATTTGTGGCGGAATTTGCCAGAGAGCCTGATGCCTTCCTCGGCTTGTTGGTAGCCAACTTAAGCATGGGGCAATGGTTATGTCTGCCCATGATCTTCGCGGGAATCGTTCTCTACCGATTCAGCGCAAAGTCACTGACCCATCAACCGTCACGCTGACCGATTCTTGACTAGGTCGAAGGTCTAGGTTCGAGCTTGAATCGGGGTCGGCTTGAGCCGTCCGGCTCATTAACATCGGCCTTGGGTTTACCACCTCACCGCTGTTTGAAATTTCCAACCGGACAATGTCGTAGGCATCGTAACCAAAAGCCTCTGCAGTGACCTGCGCCTTTTCGCGAAATGCCCGGGCAGCTTGCTCGATTAGTCGCGATTGTTCTTTTCTTCTAGCCTCATCAGACAAAGAAAAGTTAACCCGTGACAAGGACAACACATCGGTGAGCTTATCGGCCGCCTGACTAACCGCCGGCAGATTACTAGAATCTAGGATCAACTCGCCACGTCCTCGCCAAACAGTCGGCTCGTCAGCTTTACCCCGAAAGGGATACGTCTGTAAGACGCCATTGCTAATTTTGACTTCGACAGGCTTGCCGAGCTTGGCTTGCGCGTCGTTGAGGACCTCGATCAGCCTTTCGTTAGCCGCTGCCGCAGTACTTGCCTCTGAATAGGCACTAAAAACCAACGAAAGCCCGTCTTGGTACAAATAAGAGCTGACAGTGGCAGATAAGCGCAACGCAGGCGCGTTATCTGCCCAAACAGTCGTGCTGTGGGCGGCGAGCAACAAACAAATCGCGCTCAGAACAACCGCCGGGCGCTTAATGAGTCTACTCATCGGATAGCGTCCCTAAAAAATGCCCCGCAAGTGCCGTCTAGACCGGCATCTCGAACCGAGGGTTCAAGTCGGTCGCTTTGTGAAAAACTTCGGGCAATTCCGCAAGGGACTTGCACTCCCGTTTCCCAACCCGCAACCTATATGCCATAAGCATTGGTTCAGAGAATGTGTGGTCAAGTCACGAACACAGCAGGGACAACTCGTTGCGCATTGACTCAAGCAACATCTACTGAGTCAAGCATTGCATTCATGTCGTCTATCTTACGCTTGAAGTCGCCAACCGACAAATCACCAAGCGGGCCTTGTGGGGACTTCATGACCAACAACTCAGCAGCGATCTGAATGGCCGCCATAACGGCAATTTTTTCATTACCCGCCACTTTTCCAGTGCTCTGGATGCGCCCAGCCAACTGGCTGACGTGGCTGACTGCCGCTTCTAAAGTCGCCTGTTCTTCGGCGGAACAGGACAGGGCGTAGTCACGCCCCAAAATTTTTGCTTTTACGGTTTCCATCAACTCCCCTCCTGGGGCAAAGCGCCGGGCAGTCGCTCAAGCACGCCATCGATACGTTGTTTCGCCTGAACGTTAACCTCACGCAATCGCTTGACCTCGTGCTCTCTGGCTTTCAAGTCAGACTGAGTGGTTTCATGCTCCTGTCGAAAAAGATCCAATGTGCCTTGTAGTGTCGAACGCTCTCGTTCGGCATTGACTCGATTAGTCTCAACCGCGTCTTGCGCCGAACCTAAAGAGACTTGCATCTCCTTCATCTGGTCACTACCGTTGTGCACTTGAGCGGTCAACTCATCACGTTCAGACTGCAATTGGGTAACCTGCTCACGCAGAGCCTGTGCCTCAGAAGACAGCGCTTGCATTCGTTCGACAAGTCGTTGTGTCCGGGCGGCTAATTGGTTTAGTTCTTCAATCATGGGCTAATCGTAAAACAAATCGGTTCTACCGTCAGCGATTGTTTCTGTACACTCTAAAAAAGTTCAGTAAAAAACCCTTGGAGAGACAAAAATGACAGACTCAAGCATTAATTCTCGCAATTACGATGCCACAGAGCCGCAACAAATCGCTTTTATTGGTTTAGGTGTCATGGGACTACCCATGGCAGGCCATCTCGCCAAAGCAGGCCATCATGTCACCGTTTATAACCGGACCGCAGCCAAATCCCAAGCTTGGGCCAAAGAATTTGGCGGGCAACACGCCCCCACACCCAAGCAAGCCGCAGAAAACGCCAATATCGTCTTTTGTTGTGTGGGCAACGACGACGATTTGCGTAGCGTGGTACTCGGAGAGGATGGCGCCTTCGCCGGCATGAAGTCGGGCAGTGTGTTCGTTGACCATACAACCGCATCCGCTGATGTTGCTAAAGAGCTGGCCGCCATTGCTCAGTCAAAATCATTGGACTTCATCGATGCACCGGTTTCAGGGGGACAAGCGGGTGCTGTCAACGGTCAACTCACTGTCATGTGCGGTGGTGCACAAGCCACTTTTGATCGTATCTTGCCCATCGCCTCTCATTTTTCAAGGGCGGTGACGCTGGTCGGTGAGACTGGGGCGGGTCAGCTGGCTAAAATGGTTAATCAGATTTGTATCGCGGGTTTGCTTCAAGGCTTGTCAGAGGGGATTGCCTTCGGGCAAGCGGCTGGACTGGACATGAAGCTCGTCTTAGACGTCATCAGCAAAGGAGCCGCCCAAAGCTGGCAAATGGAAAACCGCGGCAACACCATGGTCGACGATCAGTTCGAATTTGGATTCGCGGTTGACTGGATGCGCAAGGATCTAGGACTGGCCATTAATGAGGCCAAGCGCAATGGCGCGCGTGTTCCCGTTACGGCGTTAGTGGACCAGTTTTATGCGGATGTGCAGCAACTAGGCGGCAAACGTTGGGACACCTCAAGTTTGATCAAACGCTTGCGGTGAATCTTTTGTGCCGGACCGGCGCTGCCTATGAAGGGCTCTGCCGGTCCGTTCTCGAAACAGCAAGTGCCCCAATTCTGTCAGAGCCAACTTGTAAACGTCCCGCTTGAAATCAATGACGGCATCCAAGGAAACCCAATACGGGCTCCAGCGCCAAGCATCAAACTCAGGGTGTGCCGTGGCTCTTAAGCTGACATCTGAGTCTCGTCCCACCAGCCGCAATAGGAACCAAATTTGCTTTTGTCCACGGTAATGCCCGCGCGAGTCGCGCCTGATAAAATGACCAGGCACATCATATCTGAGCCAGTCTTTTGTTCGTCCCAATATCCGCACATGCTCAGGCTTTAAGCCAACTTCCTCATGCAACTCCCGAAACATCGCCTGAACAGGACTCTCACCGAACTTGATGCCACCCTGCGGAAATTGCCAGGCGTGTTCCCTGACACGCTTCCCCCAAAAAACCTGATTTTTCTGGTTCACGAGGATAATGCCGACATTGGGGCGGTAACCTTCTCGGTCTAACATGGCCGCGCCCACCGAATTCAATACAATTGATCCAAATTATACGGATTGATTTCCGATTCACCCTACAAGATTACCCGAACCCATGCGAGCCAGTGCCTTTCACCTCAACACCGTTAAAGAAGCGCCTAATGATGCGGAGATCGCCAGCCATCAACTCATGATGCGTGCCGGTATGATCCGTAAACTTGCCGGGGGCATTTATAGCTACTTGCCGCTTGGCTTGCGAGTTATCAGAAAAATAGAGCACATCATTCGGCAAGAAATGCAGGCGGCAGGCGCACTCGAACTACTAATGCCAGTCGTTCAACCCGCCGAACTTTGGCAAGAGTCGGGACGTTGGGATCAATACGGTCCCGAATTGCTACGTATCAAAGACCGTCACCAGCGCGACTTTGTCCTGCAGCCCACATCCGAAGAAGTCATCACGGACATCGCACGCAACGAAATAAAGAGCTGGCGCCAATTGCCTGTGAATTTCTTTCACATACAGACCAAATTTCGTGATGAACGCCGCCCTCGCTTCGGCATCATGCGTGGGCGAGAGTTCACGATGAAAGATGCCTACTCCTTCGATCGCAGCGCAGAAGCCGCCATGCAGAGCTACCAGCGCATGTTTGACGCTTACAACCAAATTTTTACGCGATTGGGACTGACCTTTAGGCCGGTTGCTGCCGACACGGGCTCAATCGGTGGGTCCTCTAGCCACGAATTTCAAGTCATTGCCGATATTGGCGAGGACCAAATCGTTTTTGATCCCGCCAGTGACTATGCCGCCAACATCGAGCTGGCGATTGCTCCTTGCTTGATTGCAACCCGTGCCGATCCCGTTCAGAGCCTGCAAAAGGTACACACGCCGAATGCAGCCACCTGCCAACAGGTAAAGGAATTGCTCTCCATTGATCTGTCACAAACCGTCAAATCAATCGTGCTGGCAACCCCCTCTGACGAGGGTCCAGAAAAAATATGGTTGTTGTTGTTACGCGGCGATCATGACCTCAACGAAATCAAAGTCAGTAAGCTGCCTGGATTTGAAGGCGGTCACCGGTTCGCCACGGAAGATGAGATCCAGCAACACTTTAAATGCATACCGGGCTATCTTGGCCCGGTCGAACTTGACACGGCGGTTGTCGTGATCGCTGACACGACCGTTTCTAAGATGAACGATTTTGTCTGCGGTGCCAACGAAGCGCCTTATCATCTACAAGGTGTTAACTGGGGTCGCGACCTGCCTGAACCAAGCCTGGTGGCGGATTTACGTAATGTGGTTGCAGGTGATCCGTCGCCTTCTGGAACCGGTGTGCTGAGCTTGCAGCGTGGCATCGAAGTGGGCCACGTTTTTTATCTAGGCACCAAGTATTCTGAAGCAATGAAGGCCACCTTTCTTGACGAAAACGGCAAACCCGCGTTTATGGAAATGGGCTGCTACGGCATCGGTGTCACCCGCATTGTAGGAGCCGCCATTGAGCAGAATCACGATGATCGCGGTATGGTTTGGCCGACGACCATGGCGCCTTTCGAGGTCGTCATTTGTGCCATCGGCTGGGGGAAAAGCCAGGCGGTGCGCGAAGCAGCAACCGCGCTTTATGAGTCACTGCTGTCGGCCGGTGTTGACGTCATTCTTGACGACCGAGATAGTCGACCAGGCGTGATGTTTGCCGAATGGGAACTGATCGGCGTACCCGTGCGTGTGACCATTGGCGACCGCGGCTTGGCCAATGGTCAAGTTGAATTGCTCAAGCGGCGTAACACCGAAGCGTCCTTTGTTGATTTAGTCAACGCCTCAGAAACCATCCAGTCGGCCTTAACATGATTACCCTTCTCACCAATAGCTTAAGTTAAAACTATGTCCTCACCGGCGTCGCGTCCATCCACCGATTGGCAACAGGCTCACCTCTGGCCTATTCGTGTTTATTACGAAGACACCGATGCGGGCGGGGTGGTTTTCTATGCCAATTATCTAAAGTTCATGGAGCGGGCAAGAACAGAGTGGTTGCGTACACTAAAGATAAACCAGCAGCATCTGTCGCTCACTCAAGGCGTGATGTTTGTGGTGTCGCAGCTTGATATGCAGTACAAGTTACCTGCTAGATTGGATGATGCACTTTCTGTTGAAACGGTGGTCACACAGGTGGGTCGTGCATCGATGACATTCGCGCAGAGAGTTATGCGCCACACAGCCACGCTCGCCCTAGGTGATATTCGGGTAGGTTGCGTGGATATTTGTTCATTCAAACCAACGGCATTACCTGCCGATGTTCGTACACAAGTTTCACTTCTAACAAAGAGATAATTCATGCCAGACACCAACCCAGACATGTCGATACTCTCACTGATCTTACAGGCCAGTTTGCCTGTTCAATTGATTATGCTGTTGCTCATTGTCATTTCCGTTGTTTCCTGGACCTTTATTTTTTCTAAACGGTCTGCGCTCAAGGGTGCTCGCCAACAAACACAGGATTTTGAAGATGATTTTTGGTCGGGCGGTGACTTAGGTGCCCTCCACCAGACCGTGACCAAGCGACGCAGCGAACAAGGTGCCCTTGCGCGAATTTTTGATGCTGGCATGACCGAGTTCCTCAAAACCCCTAACCCACACAACGCCCTAGACGGCACACGCCGTGCCATGAGGGCGGCCTTTCAGCGCGAGCTTGATGACATGGAGACCAACCTAGGATTTTTGGCCTCGGCTGGCTCCGTTAGTCCTTACATTGGTTTGCTAGGCACTGTTTGGGGCATCATGCACGCTTTCATAGGGTTGGCAAACGTTGAGCAAGCCACCTTAGCGGCAGTCGCGCCTGGTATTGCCGAGGCCTTGATTGCGACCGCTATCGGTTTATTTGCCGCCATCCCTGCCGTCGTTGCTTACAACCGGTACACAGGCGAAGTGGACCGGTTGGCCACACGTTTTGAGACTTTTGTCGATGAATTCCTGAACATCTTGCAACGGCAGACCCCCGCATGAGTTCACTACGCTCAAGCCATGGCCGCGCGTCTCGTCGCCTAAAAAACGAGATCAACGTTGTGCCTTACATCGACGTCATGTTGGTTTTGTTGGTGATTTTTATGGTGACAGCCCCCCTCATCACCCCAGGCGTAATTGATCTGCCGACTGTGGGCAAAGCAGCGGACGTACCGACTGCCCCCCTTGAAATACAGATCGCCGAGAACGGAGATTTGTCTTGGCGCAAGCGCGAAGCCGGCGCGAGCTTTCAGCCCGTGCAACAAGACGAAATCGCGCAAACAATCCTAAATGTGGTCGAGCCCGACCAACCAGTGGTGATTGCCGCACATGGCAAAGTGCCTTATGAGGCGGTTGTCGCCATCATGGACCGCCTGCGCGCCAATGGCGTTCAACGACTAGGACTTCTGGTCGAACAAAAACAAGGCCAGCAAGCCGTCGACGTGACGCCAACAGGTCAGTAGCGGCCATGATTCAACGGACTCGCCCATCGCGACTGTCGTCCCTAAGCGGCACGCTCAAGGGGGACAACGTGCGGGCAGCCATGGCCGCCGTCGGCATACATTTATTGCTGGTGATTTTATTAATTGCCGGCTGGAGCTGGAAGTTAGAGAGCCCCGGGCCTCTGCAAGTGGAGCTCTGGACCGAGGGCAACACCCAGCAAGTGGCTAAAGCACCCGAACCAGCGCCAACGCCAGAACCAACGCCTGAGCCAACGCCAGAACCAACGCCAGAGCCAACGCCTGAGCCAACGCCTGAGCCAGAACCTGAGCCACCGCCCGTGTTGGTTAACGAGGAACTAGAAGCCCAAATTGCATTAGAGAAAGAGAGGGAGCGGGAGCGGCTCGAACAAGAGAGGCTCGATCAAGCGCGCCTAGAACAAGAAAAGCTCGAACAAGAACGGCTAGAACAAGAAAGGCTCGAGCAGGCACGCGTAGAGCAAGCGCGACTTGAACAAGAGCAGCTGGAACAAGAACGCGTAGAACAAGAGCGGCTCAAACAAGAACAACTGGCGCAAGAACGAGAGCGTGAACAGCGAGCAGAGCAACAAAGACAGGCAAAACTAGCAGCAGAAAGAAAAGCCGCCGCCGACGCTGAGGCCGCTCAAAAAGCGGCTGCTGAGCTCAAAGCCAAAGCCAAAGCTGAGGCTGAAGCTGCTCAAAAAGCGGCTGCTGAGCTCAAGGCCAAAGCTGAGGCTGAAGCTGCTAAAAAAGCTGCTGCTGAACGCAAGGCCGAAGCTGAGGCCGAGGCTGCTAAGAAAGCCGCACAAGAAAAGGCACTGCGCGACGCCTTTCGCAATGATGTGCTGGGCGCCACTGGGATAGCAGGCAGCACCGCCGATCGGAATCAGCGCGGTGGTGGGGCTGACGCCGGCTACATGAGTGAGGTACGCGCGTGCATTCAACCAGGGGTGTCTTTCCCTGCCCCGAATCAGGCCGGATCTAAAAATCCAATGGCACAGTATCGGGTATATTTAAGGGGCGATGGAACGGCCTCCTCAATGGACCTGCGTCGCTCTTCTGGCGTAGACGCATTCGATCGAGCGGTGTCCAATGGGATTAGCCGCTGTTCACCGTTTCCAACGCCACCGTCTGGACGGTTCCCCTCGTACATCGACGTGAACTATTACATGTACGATTGATCGGAGATATGAAGCATGCATCACTTGATACCAGCCTCTTTGGGAACCAACGCCATGAGAGCCTTTTGGGCGATCCTAATAACTGCCTTTTTAGGACTTTCCTGGGTCGCACCAAGCCAGGCCCAGCTTAGGGTTGATATTTCTGGCACAGGTGCGCAACAGTTCCCGGTCGCTGTGGCGGACTTCGAGGGTGACTCGGCGGGGCGCCTCATTGCCGAGGTCATTCGCGCTGACTTGACTCGATCGGGCCAGTTTCGCTTGATCAACACCACAGGCGCTCAGTTAACCGCCGAAACACCCGTTGCCTTTGACGAATGGCGTACCCGAGGAGCGGACTATGTCGCCTATGGGTCAGTCAACATCACCGGTGAAAACCAATACGAAATCAGCTATAGACTCGCCGACACCATTAACCAACGAGAACTTGATGGCGTGGCCTTCACCGGCAATGACCGTGAGTTAAGACGCATCGCCCACCAAATTGCTGATCGGATTTATGAGAAAGTCACCGGCATACCTGGGGTGTTTGCAACCCGAATCGCCTATGTTCTCAATCAAGGCGGCACCTATGAGTTGCAAATCGCCGATGCCGACGGCCAGAACCCTCAAATCGCTTTGCGCTCGAGGGAGCCTATCATTTCACCCGCTTGGTCTCCCAACGGACGCAAGCTCGCTTACGTGAGCTTTGAGTCTGGTAAGCCTGTGGTCTACGTTCACGAATTAGCCACCAGCCAGCGGGTGCCAGTTGCCAATTTCAAAGGTAACAATTCAGCACCTGCGTGGTCGCCTGATGGTCAAACCCTAGCGGTGGTGCTCACCCGAGACGGTCTTTCGCAGCTTTATTTGATTAACGCGACAGACGGCTCGAATTTACGCCGCCTGACGCGTTCTCCCTTAATTGACACCGAACCGGTATTTAGCCCAGACGGGCAATCGGTTTTCTTTACGAGTGATCGCAGTGGTAACCCGCAGATCTATCAAATTCCAGTCACAGGCGGTGAGGCTCGACGTGTCACCTACAACAGCGACTACAACATTTCACCCCGCATCTCGCCAGACGGTAAAACCTTGCTGGTTGTCACTCGAAGCAACGGCGCCTTTCGCGTGGCTTCCATTGACCTGGAGAGCGGCTCAGAAACATTGTTGACTGAAGGGCCTGATGATCATTCACCTAGTTTTGCGCCAAACGGTAAACAAGTGTTGTATGCAGCCAAACAAGGCGGGCGCAACATGTTAGCGGGTGTATCAAGTGATGGACGAATGCGTCAGACCCTGTCAATATTGAATGGCGAAATCAAAGAACCCACTTGGGGCCCTTTCGGTAACGCACCTTAGACAAAACGCAGCACACATAAAACGCACTAACGCCTCAGCTTTCGACTTATACCCATCCACAAGGAACATTAATGAATTTGCGTATAGTAAAAACTCTATCCCTAGCGACTTTGACGCTTGGCTTAGCCGCTTGTGGTTCGGTGTCTCTTGACGATAGTGCCACCGGCTCCGGAGCGTCAGGCATGGGGGGAACGAGTTCGCAAGGCGTAATGGATCCATTCAACCCAAGCAGTGTTTTATCGCAGAACCGTTCGGTATATTTCGATTTCAAAAGCTACACGGTCAGCGAACAGTACGGCACTATTGTGAGCCAACACGCCCAATACCTATCAGCCAACCCCAATCAAGAAATTGTGATTGAAGGCAACACCGACGCCAGGGGTGGCTCTGAGTACAACCTGGCACTCGGCAACCGTCGGGCACAATCCGTGCGTCGAAATCTCACGTTACTTGGCGCACGAGATGCCCAGATCGAAACCATCAGCCTCGGCAAAGAAAAGCCCAAAGCCAAGGGTGACAGCGAAGCCGCATATGCTGAAAATCGCCGTGCTGACATTGTTTATTTACGCCCCTAACGAAGGCAGGACCGATTGAAAGAGAGATAGTCAAATATGTTTCGTGCGTTTAAACCCAGCCTACTCGCGCTGTTGCTCATTGCTGTCGTGTCCAATGCTTATGCTTTTACCGACACAGAAGCAAGACAAGCCATTCTTGAGCTCCGGCAACAGCTGCGTACATTGACCGAAACGAGTCAACGCGCGAGTATGCAACTCGCGCAACGCATCGATCAGCTAGAGCAAGAAGCCACCCGGCTAAGAGCCCAACTCGAAGAGCTCGGCGCCCCGCCGGGCTCGGCGTCTGCGCAATCTAGAGGCCAGTCTGGCGAAGAAAAGGCACAGGACAGTAGAGAACAGGCCGCCTTTGATGGGGCCATGGATTTATACAGGGACGCTGAATATGGTGAATCGGCCGAATCTTTGTCGGCTTTCTTAACCCTTTACCCGAATAGTGTCTTGGCACCAACGGCCCAATTTTATTTAGGTAGCAGCTATTACGCGCTGAGAAATTACAAAGAATCGTTGCCCGTTCTTTCACGTATGGCTGAACAGTTTCCAGACCACCCAAGAGCACCTGACGCCTTACTCGTGGTAGCGGGCAGCCAGTTTGAACTCAATCAAAGAACCAACGCCAAAGCCACGCTACAAAAAATAGTTGATAATTACAATGGCACGGCTGCGGCCGACTCCGCAGAAAAAAGACTAGCGCTTTTGTGATTTGTCCGCGCTAGGCGGGCTATGTTTGCAACCACAATAAGCCCGCGACACCCACCACGATAAGGGCCATGCCCAACTTTTCTTGTGTCGTGGTGCTCCCAGCGAAGAAACGCTTTGATAAAAAATGTGCAAAAAAGACCTCGATTAAAGCCAGTGTGCGCACGTTAGCGGCCGTCGTGAGCGCGAAACCAATGAACCACGCTTGTGAGCCGGCCGCCCCCAATAAGCCCCCCAAGATGGAGACTCGCCACGCCTTGATGCAACGGCGCCAGGTGGCAGGATCACGCCAAGTGAGCCAAACAGCCAAAACCAAAGACTGAAAAAATAGTCCGCAAACCAACGCCCAGGCGGCCCGCACCAAGAAATTGCCGTCAGGTAACGATAAAATAGCCCCACGGAAACCGACCGCCGCAATAGCGAACGCCGTTGCAGACGCAAGGCCGAACATAATCGGCTTATAGAGAGACTCGTTCGACTGACCGGCCTGTCGTGGCCGGTATGCCATCCATATCACCCCCAAGGTAGCCACACCAATGGATAGTGCAGTGCCAATGCCCAGCGGATCGCCAAGCACCAGAACGCCAAACAAGGCAATTTGCAACGGTTCGGTCTTTATCCAGACGGTCACCACCACAAAATCACGTAGCCGCATGGCAGCTAGCATCAAGGCAGTGGCAGCAATTTGAGCACTGGCCCCAAGTAGGGTGAAACCTAGAAACGTCCCGGTTAGCGTCGGCCAAGGTGCGTTCGTAAGCCACCACGCTAAAAGAAAAAAGAGGCAGGCAAACGGCAGGCCGAATAAAAAGCGTACCTGGGTTGCCCCGATGGTGCCTAGCTCTTCGGTTAAGCCACGCTGGATGGCATTACGGCCAACTTGTAAAGCCGCGGCCACGACGGTGACCGGCACCCAAAGCCACGGCCAAACGTTTGCATCAGTATTCAAAGCACTGTCCCATCCAAATGCCAATGATTTTTTACCAAGTGTAAGAAAAAGAACAACCCCTGACAGCGAACCATCAGGGGTTGTTCTTTTATGGAACAGATAGTAAGGGGTTGGTGCTTAGAAGCCCATACCGCCCATACCACCCATACCGCCCATGTCACCCATGCCGCCCGGTGGCATACCACCACCAGCTGACTTGTCTTCAGGTGCTTCACAAATGGCCACTTCTGTCGTCAGCAACAAGCTAGCGACTGAAGCTGCGTTTTGTAGGGCTGTGCGTGTCACTTTGGTTGGATCGAGCACACCTTGCTCAACCAAATCACCGTACTCGCCAGTAGAGGCGTTGTAACCGTAGTTGCCTTTGTTGGCAGCCACTTGGTTAACAACAACACTTGGCTCGTCACCCGAGTTTGCCACAATAACGCGCAATGGCTCTTCAACCGCACGCAATACCAGCTTGATGCCAGCATCTTGATCGGCGTTATCACCTTTGACTTTCTCGATAGCGGAACGCGCGCGAATCAACGCCACGCCACCACCAGGTACGATGCCTTCTTCGACGGCTGCACGCGTGGCGTGAAGCGCGTCTTCCACGCGGGCTTTCTTTTCTTTCATTTCAACTTCGGTGGCTGCACCAACACGAATCACAGCAACACCGCCGGCCAACTTGGCCACGCGCTCTTGCAGTTTTTCACGGTCGTAGTCCGAAGAAGCCTCGTCAATCTGAGCACGCACTTGCTTAACACGTGATTCAATCGCCTTGCTGTCACCTGCACCATCGATAATGGTGGTGTTCTCTTTACCCACTTCGATGCGTTTGGCTTGACCCAACTCTGCAAGCGTGGCTTTCTCTAAAGACAGACCTGTCTCTTCTGAGATCACGGTGCCGCCGGTCAAAACAGCGATGTCTTCGAGCATTGCTTTACGACGATCACCAAAACCAGGAGCCTTAACAGCCGTGGTCTTCAAGATACCGCGGATATTGTTGACCACCAAGGTTGCCAACGCTTCGCCTTCGACGTCTTCGGCAATGATCAAAAGTGGACGGCTTGATTTGGCAACGTGCTCAAGAATCGGCAACAAGTCACGAATATTGCTGATTTTTTTGTCAAAAATCAGAATATACGGATCTTCTAAGGCAGACACTTGCTTTTCTGGATTGTTGATGAAGTAAGGTGACAAGTAGCCACGATCAAACTGCATACCCTCAACAACGTCAAGCTCGTTTTCCAAAGACTTACCGTCTTCAACGGTGATCACGCCTTCTTTGCCCACTTTATCCATCGCGTTTGCAATGATCTCACCAATGGAATAGTCGCTGTTGGCTGAAATAGAACCGACTTGAGCGATTTCTTTGGTGGTTGTGCAAGGCTTGGAGATTTTTTTCAGTTCTGCAACTGCAGCAATCACTGCTTTGTCGATACCGCGCTTCAAATCCATCGGATTGATGCCGGCGGCCACGTACTTAAGGCCTTCGACCACGATAGATTGGGCCAACACCGTTGCCGTGGTTGTGCCGTCACCGGCACTGTCTGATGTCTTGGAAGCGACTTCCTTGACCAGCTGTGCACCAATGTTTTCAAACTTATCTTGCAATTCGATTTCTTTGGCAACCGACACACCATCTTTGGTCACGGTTGGGGCACCGAAAGAACGCTCTAGAACGACGTTACGGCCTTTAGGGCCTAGCGTCGCTTTGACAGCATTGGCGAGCACATTTACACCACGTACGATACGTGAGCGCGCGTCATCACCAAAAAGTACTTGCTTTACAGCCATGGGATTTACCTCTTAGGTTCGGTTCTGTTTTTAGTTAACGACGGCAAGAATTTCTTCTTCGCGGATAACCATCACTTCGTCACCGTCTACTTTGACGGTTTGACCGGCATACTTGCCAAAGAGCACTTTATCGCCAACTTTGACGTCTAGTGGCTGAATTTTGCCATCTTCATTTCTCTTACCGGGACCAACTGCCAAGATCTCACCTTGATCTGGCTTTTCAGCGGCGCTTTCAGGGATAACAATGCCTGAAGCCGTCTTACGCTCGTTGTCCAGGCGTTTGACGATCACGCGATCGTGCAGAGGACGCAGGGCCATGAAACACTCCTGTTACAAGTTAATTAATAATTGAGACCAAAACAGAGTTTTTTGCCAACCACCCATGTTTTGTTATTTGGGTAGTTAGCACTCTGTCTCGTTGAGTGCTAATTATAAGGACGAATCCTCAGGTTTCAAGGGGGTAGAACCGATCAAACCCAAATTTCTTTGATGGGCTATCCAGAAGACGACTGGCTCTTGGCCGCTTTACGGGCCATAAAATCGTTGATAATCTGGGCGTGTTCCGGTGTTTTATGAGCCAGCGCTTGGAAGGCAGCAGAGATTTCGAGCAAATTCGCCAACGAGCTTTGCTGGCCCTCTCGCAACAAACGCTTGGTCATGCGAATCACGTCCGAGGCATTGACGGTCATTTTGTGAGCAAGCGCTTGGGCCGTGTCCATCAGCGCTTCTGCTGGCACCACACGAGAAACCAAACCCCATTGCAAGGCCGTTTGCGCATCAACAGGTTCGCCCGTCATCGACATCTCTACCGCGCGGGCCATGCCGACAATTCTAGGCAAGAACCAAGCCCCACCATCACCGGGGATGATACCCACCTTAACAAAGCTCTCGGCAAACGAAGCGGTGGGGGCAGCAATTCGTATGTCACACATGCAAGCCAGATCACACCCCGCCCCAATCGCCATACCATTGACAGCAGCAATCGTTGGAACCTCTAAGTTGTGCAGCGCCAATGGTAGGCGTTGAATGCCGTGCCGGTATTCTTGCCGCAGCGCAGCTGGCGTGACCTCAGGCTGAATCTGGCGTGCCATTTCATCGAGTTTGCCACCCGAGGAAAATACCTTGCCTTCGGCCGTCAGGATCAGTGCCTTGATACTGGGGTCGGCTTCCACCCGAGCAAACGCATCAAGCAACGCCTCCGTCAGGCCCGTGCCTGTCAGGGCGTTGCGGGTCGCTGGGTGGTTCAGCGTTAAGGTCAACACCCCATGTTCGTCTTTGGATTCTAGAAGTACGTCGTTTGTCATGTACATCGCCTTGTGTCGAGTTAATTGATTCATTCCAGGGGCGCCAAGCCCACTATATGGCTTTACCGTCCCGATGCCTTGGCACTGATACCACCCGCAACACACAAGTCTGTTTTCTCGAAATCCTCCAGCAAAATGCGCGTGTGTTGCGTCGATATGCCGAGTGTTTGCTCAACTGACATGGACAGTGCGGCCATTAAAGCCGCTTTTTGAGACTCATCGCGCCCAATAATTAATGCCACGCGAATAAGCGTCATTGGCTGAGCCAGCTCACCGGCCACCACGGTGTTTTCCGGTGCAATTTCAAGTAAGTTGGCCCGTATTGAAGACAGCGGCGCCTCGATGCTGTCCACCACCGCTTGCGTGACGCCCATCAGCAAAGATGATTTCTGCTGTTTTGAATAACCCGTTGGCATTTGTATCGTTAAAATCGGCATGGCGATCTCGCTTTTAAAGAAGCAGTGGTAGGATTGATATCAGCCAAGCCTAACAAATTTCCTCTCTTTGGACGACAGTTGCTTCGTGTCTTCACATCCTTCACCTTACAAGAGTAAAGGCGGCCTTGGCCGTTTGAGTGCGGCTTTAAGGTACTCGTGGAAAGGATTGCGAGCCGCCCTTCGCTACGAGGCGGCTTTTCGGCAAGAGCTGGCGATGGCGGTGATTCTAATACCCTGCGCCTTTTTCTTGGGCCGTACTGCCCCCGAAGTCATTATTTTGTGCGGCGTCGTACTTCTGGTTCTGGTTGTCGAGTTGCTGAATTCGGCCGTCGAGGCCGTGGCCGATGCCGTCTCTCTGGACAATCACCCCCTCCTAGGCCGCGCCAAAGATTTGGGCAGTGCAGCCGTTTTTTTATCTGTTGGATTTGCCATAGCCATTTGGCTGACATTTATCCTCTTGCGATTTGTTCTTTGAGTTTGTCCCCTGACCATGACCTTTTCAAAAAAACTACAACAATCTTGGCAACGTAGCAACTCCCTATTGATGGTGGGACTCGATCCCGATCCAACTCGCTTGCCAGACGGGCTCCGAACCGATGCCGATGGCCTATTTGTCTTCTGCCGCGACATCATCGATGCCACCGCCCCTTATGTCTGCGGCTTTAAACCGCAAATTGCTTATTTTTCGGCCATTGGCGCTGAACCAGCGCTCGAGAAGGTTTGTCAATACTTACTAAAGCACTATCCCCATCTTGTGCTCATGCTCGACGCCAAGCGTGGCGATATTGGCGCCACCGCCGAGCAATATGCTGCCGAAGCCTTTGACCGCTATCAAGCGGATGCGGTCACCATCAATCCCTATATGGGCTTTGACTCTGCGCAGCCTTACCTCGCTCGAAACAACAAGGGTGTTATTGTTTTGTGTCGGACGTCAAATCCCGGCGGCACAGACTTACAAGCCCTTTCGGTTCAGGGGAAGCCACTTTATCTTGCTGTGGCTGAAATGGTGGCCACGCGCTGGAATCAGTCGGGCCAGTGCGGCTTGGTTGTTGGGGCGACGTATCCGGAGGAGCTCGCATTGGTCCGAAAAGCCGTGGGCAACGACATGCCTTTGTTGGTGCCCGGGATCGGCGCTCAAGGCGGCGATATCTTGTCAACCTGCCAGGCCGGTTGTAACGCTCAAGGCACTGGCATGATGGTGAGCTCGTCGCGTGCGATTTTGTACGCCAGTTCGGGGGAGGATTGGGCACAGGCGAGTGCCCAAGCCGCCCAAGAGACCCGCGATGCCATTAATCGAGCCAGACCCACCTAGTGACTGGCTCCCATTCAGGAGGCGATCATGATTCAAGGTTTAAATCACGCGGCCTATAGATGCCGCGACTCAGAGCAGACGCGCGCATTTTATGAGGATTTTTTGGGGCTCGAGCTAGCCCATTCTTTGCCAATCGGGCAAACCAAAACAGGGCGAGAAGTCGCCGTTTTGCACACCTTCTACCGCATGGGTGACGGCTCATTTATTGCTTTTTTCGAAGACCAAACCAGACCATTCGATTTCAAGCCCCAACATGATTTTGATCTGCACATTGCCCTAACCGTCGACCAAGACACGTTACTTGCCCAAAAAGAAAAGGTCGAGCAACTCGGCATGGAGGTACGTGGCATTTCCGATCACGGCTTCATTCACTCGATTTACTTTCGAGACCCGAATGGCTATGTTGTCGAACTTTGTGTCATTGATCAATCGCTCGCTGGCAAAGAAACGCATGCTCGCGAACTGCTCGATGAATGGCAAAAAAACAAGCCAGTGGCTACTGTTTAACGCCAGCAAGCAACTCGAGTATTTTTTCTAGCGAGAAATCCACCGACGCCTGCCTAACGGCGGCTCGGTTGCCGGCAAACACATGACTTACCGCTGTGGCGATCGTGTCTTCCGGTGTGCGCCGAGCAAACCCAAACCAGACCAAACCAACCGGTTTGTCGGTACTACTGCCACCACCTGGCCCTGCCACACCCGTGGTCGACAGTGCCACTGTTGCTGCAGGCGCCATCGCCAAGGCACCCATGGCCATTTGTTTGGCGACAACTTCACTGACTGCCCCAAACGCTTTCAAGGCCTCAGACGACACGCCTAGCTGGGCTTGTTTAGAAACGTTGGTGTAGGTCACCCAGCCTTGATCAAACCAAGCGCTGCTGCCTGGCACCGATGTCAGTGCGCCGGCCAGCAAGCCACCGGTGCACGACTCAGCCGTCACCAAATGATCCTCTGAAACCAACAGCGCTTTTGCGACCTGTAACGCCAGTTCATGTGCGCCTTGTTCCGCTTCGCTCATTTTTACGTCACTCCTTGCAAAATTGGCAGAATCCAATACCAGCCAACACCAACCAAAAGACCAGCGTATAGCGCGGCAACCCAATCATCCAACATGACACCCAAACCACCTTTGTATCGCTCATCTAGCCACGCAATCGGTGCGGGTTTGGTGGTATCAAAAATTCTAAACAGAACCAATGCGGCCAATGCCACCCAGATATTGTCAGGCAAAAGCCATAGCAATAACCACATCGACACCATTTCGTCCCAGACGATGCCCACGTGGTCGGCCACCGCCAACGCCCGACCGGCGACCGCGCAGATCCAGATGCCTGTGAGCGCCGCTATCACCACCAGCGCACCAAGCCATGGCTCGGCAATCCAGTGCTGCATGGGCCACCAAAGGCCAAAAGCCAATAAAGTACCCCAAGTGCCCGATCCTGGTCGCAATAACCCAATGCCAAACCCAAAAGCCAAGCAGGTGATGGGCCGCCTGAATAGCCAGCCAAGCGTTGGCCAGAGAACATGGTGGCGCTCTCGAGTGGGGGTGTTAGTCATGCTCACTGGGCCGCTTAAAGTGGTCGAATCCACCGCCTGTTACCGCGGTTAATTCGCCGTTATCCTGACGCAACGATAACCCTGTTTGCTCGATCACCGTGCCAATACGACTCAAGGCGATCGAAAGTGGTCCGCTCAATGCCTCAATGTCTTTGCGGCACGCAACGGGCGCAGTAAAGCACAATTCATAAACATCCCCGCCATAAAGAACCGCGGATTGGATAGCCCCGCTATCCAATCCGCTCAGTGCCGGATGAATAGGCAAACTCGCTTGATCCAGTATGGCGCCACAGTGGCTTGCTTGAAGCACATGCTGCAAATCTTGAATCAAACCATCAGAGATATCGATCGCCGCATGCGCTAACGGTAACAAGGCACGACCGAGAGCAATTCGCGGCACAGGTTGCTCGAGACAGGGGCGCAAGGCCGCTAAGCGTTCAGGCGCCAAATCAAGCAGCCCCGACAGGCCCTTCAAAGCCACATCGGCTGCGCCCAAATTACCACTGACCCAGATATCATCTCCTGGCACGGCCAAGTCCCGACGCAAGCCTGACCGCCCTCGAGGCAGGGTCCCCAAGGCCGTGACACTGAGCACAACACCTTGTTCGCTACCCACGGTATCGCCCCCAATTAACGGACAATCCCATTCGTCAGCCAATTGATAAAACCCTTGGGCAAACGCTTCGAGCCAAGCGTCGTCGGTTTTGGGTAGGCCGATGCCTAATAAGCAAGCCAGGGGGGTTGCGCCCATGGCCGCCAAATCCGAGAGGTTTACCGCCAATGCTTTATGCCCCAACAGATAAGGATCAACATCTGCAAAAAAATGCCGACCTTCAATCAAAAGGTCTTTGCAACTCACTAAATCCGTATCAGGTGGCAACCGCAAACGCGCGGCGTCGTCCCCATATCCCAAAATACCCGGGGCCACCGGCCGAGAAAAAAACTGCTTGATAACCGAGAATTCGCCTCGTGCCATGGCGGGTTAGCGTTTTGAAGGTCCGCGATTGACTTCAGCCGCCCGCACCGAAAGCGCAAGCTTGTCAAGCACACCATTGATGAATTTAAATCCGTCGGTGCCACCAAACGACTTGGCTAACTCGACCGATTCATTAATCGCCACGCGATAGGGCACATCAACTTGGTGCGTCAGCTCGAAGCTGCCAATCAATAAAATCGCATGCTCAACGGGTGATAGTTCAACCAATGGTCGGTCTAAATACGGCTCAAAAGAGGTTCGCAGCTCACTGGCGTTTTTAAGAACGCCTTGCCAGATCGTCGTGAACCAAACACCATCAGCCCGTTTGAACTGATCATCCTCTTTGACATGCGCCTCTATCGCACCGTCTTGATCAGCATCACTTTGAACCAACCAGGCATAAACCGCTTGCAATGCAAATTCACGAGAAAGGCGACGAGCGCTGTGGGGTTTTGCGTCGCGACGTCCCGATTCTTGAGGTAGCACGCCATCAGCGCTAGGTTCCGTCATCATCGCGTGTTGTTGTTGTTGTTGTCGTCGTCATCATCATCATCGTCATCGTCATCTTCGCCCTCATCACCGCCGTCCTCGTCATCATCTTCAACCTCAGGCTCCAACGCGGCCATTAGATTGGCCATCTCAACGGCCACTTGCGCGCAATCACGGCCCTTGCCGCTGGCCCGCTCATCAGCCTGCGCCTGGTCTTCAGTCGTCAACACGCCATTAATCACGGGAATCCCCGTCTCAAGTGACACACGCGTGATGGCAGCGGCACTTTCGTTGCTAACCAGTTCGAAATGATAGGTTTCACCCCGGATGACGGCACCGAGTGCAATCAAAACATCGAACTCGAGTGTTTTAGCCATCTGGGCCAAGGTGATGCCAAGCTCCAAAGCGCCGGGGACCGCCACGATCATGATGTCTCGCTCGTCAACACCGAGTTCCTGCAACTCAAGCAAGCAGCTGTCTAATTGGGTCAGTCCAACTGTTTCATTAAACCGGGCTCGCACAATACCGATATGCAGCCCTTCACCGTTTAGGTCTGGGGAGATTGTGTAAGGGCTCATTCGATTTCCTGTGGAGTGTTGCTTGCTGTTAGGCCTTCATCGTAACCGGTAACCACCAGGCCAAAACCGGGCATGATGCTAGGCATTTTTCTAGGGCGCGCGAGGAGTCTCATTTGGCCCACGCCAAGGTCTCGCAGAATTTGAGCGCCCATGCCATAGGTACGCAGGTCCATCCGTGCGGCTTTACGGCCTTGCCACTGGGCGGCATCCGAAGCCCCTGCCTCTGCCTGAGACAACAGCACGCTGGCTTGGGTGTCTGCATTCAGTAGCACCATGACGCCGCGAGGCGCTGCTTGAATGGCTTTCAGTGCGCGAACCATACCCCAAGAGTGGCCCGGGCTTTGTTCGTCCAGCAGATCAAGCAGGGTGGTCGGCTCGTGCACCCGGACTAAGGTCTCTTGCTCGTGCTCAATGTCACCTTTGACCAAAGCCATGTGGGGCCTGCCGTCAACCGTGTCACGATAAACCGTCAACGCAAAAGGCCCCCATGGGGTGTTGATGGGGCGTTGGGTCACGCGCTCAACGATCGACTCGTGTTCATTGCGGTACTGAATCAGATCAGCGATCGTACCAATCTTAAGTTGATGCTCCCGACTGTATTCAATCAAATCGGGTAGACGTGCCATGGTGCCGTCGGGCTTTAAGATTTCGCAGATTACTGCAGCTGGCGTCAAACCAGCCATCGCGGTTAAATCACACCCTGCTTCCGTGTGCCCTGCCCTCACTAAAACACCACCAGGCACCGCACGCAGAGGAAACACATGTCCGGGTTGCACCAAGTCTGAAGGCTTGGCATTGGGGGCGACCGCCACTTGAATTGTGCGGGCACGGTCAGCCACGGAAATGCCGGTACCGACCCCCAGAGCCGCCTCAATAGACACGGTGAAATTGGTGCCATAAGGTGTGCCATTGTGGCTAGACATCAGCGGCAACTCAAGCTGCTGGCAACGGTCCTGCGTCAATGTCAGGCAAACCAAGCCGCGCCCGTGGGTAACCATAAAATTAATGGCTTCGGGCGTCACGAACTCGGCCGCCATCACCAAGTCGCCCTCGTTTTCACGATCCTCCTCGTCCACTAACACCACCATTTGCCCCGCTTGCAACGCTTGCAAGATTTCGGTGACGGGTGAAATGCTATGAGACAAAGAGGCATCATCGGGTTTACCCATCGGTAATGTGGATGACATACAACACCTTCGCTTGTTCAAGCCATGTAAAGAATATTTCTATTATAGATCCGCATGCCAGCAACGCCGAGACAAAGCCGAGAAAACCACGGTTTGTTTCAGTTTGAAGACATGTCATCAAATTTAAGCAGGGGTGTCAGTAGAATTAAAAAGGTATAGGGTTTAATCACATAGGCACCCATGTCAGAACAAGAATTAAAATTACACGTACCCCGCGCTTCACGCGAGGGCATCCAACGGGCGATGCAACGCGGCGCGCTCACCGCGTTGCGACTCAGGGCGCGATATTTCGACACCCCAGAACGGTTCTTGGCCAAGGCGGGGATTGCTCTCAGGCTGCGGCAGGAAGGCCGTCAGTGGGTGCAAACACTCAAGATGGCAGGTGACAATCCACTATCGCGCTTGGAACTCAATCACCTGAGACCCAATGCCACCCTCGACTTGAGCGTCTACGAGGACTCACCCGCCCGCAAAACCATCAAAAAAGCCGCCAAACACCTAGACATTTGCTATGAAACAGACATCAAACGCCTGTTTCGCCGCATTCGGACGCCAGCAGGCGTGGTCGAAGCCGCCTACGACTTGGGCGAGATCCGAGCCGGTGAGCTGACCCTGCCCGTGTCGGAAATCGAGTTCGAACTCATCTCGGGCCGGCTACAAGCGGTTTTTCTGCTGGGTTTGAAATGGCAAGCCGCGCACGCCCTGGTTCTTGATTTGCGCAGTAAAGCCGAACGTGGCGATCGGTTAGCGACTTTGGCACAACGGTTAGCAGGCATGGGAGACTTAGATGAACCGGCCACTGTCGCGGCACGCGCCGCGGTCGTGGCCGATTTCTGGCGTCCTCGACCCGTCAATGCCATTGAGTTAACGACGGACCTCACCTGCGGGCAAGCACTTGCGACCGTCACCTTAGAGTGCCTTGAGCAAATCGCCCGCAACAGTGCCACATTGGCCGAGGTGGACACCGCTGGCGTTTGCGTCATGGGCACCCCCGAGCATGTGCATCAACTGCGCGTTGGTATTCGCCGACTCAGGTCATGTTGGTCCTTGTATAAAGGCCTGGCTCCTTTGCCCCCAGAAGGCTGGCAGCAGGACGTAAAAGTGCACTTTAGCGCTTTGGGTACGGCTCGTGACGATGACGTGATGCGTGACACCTTGTTACCTGTCTTGAATGCGGCTGGTCAACCGCCGGTTGAACTCAAACAACAGGCTGACGACACATCGCCCAAGCAGCTCACGGGCAGTATTGCCTTTCAAACCTGGCTCATTGAGATGCTCGCGTGGGCTGTCCAAGGGCACCCCATACAGACCGTGGCTGCTGGGGATGAAGCGGATGTGGCGGATGTGGCGGATGTGGCGGATGTGGCGGATGTGGCGCAAGCAAACAAAGCGAATAAACCACACAACGGCGCCGAGCTGACACCCCGCCTGAAGAAAAAGTTGTTCAAATGGCATAAGACGGTCCTGGCCAAGGGCCTTGACTTTGGTACGCTAGAAATTGAAGCCAAACATGACCTGCGCAAGCGAACCAAGCGTCTGCGCTATGGACTGCAGTTTAGTGAGTCGCTCTTGCCAACAGTCAAACTTAAGAACTACCGCAAACAGCTCTCAAAAATTCAAGACGTCCTAGGTGAGATGAACGACCTGTACGTCGCTCAAGAAAAGTTTGAGGGCATCCGCAACGAGCAGCCACCTGCCTGGTTTGCGGTTGGTTGGATCGCGTCACGCCTCGAGGTCTTAGGCAAAGAGGCCCAGCAAGCGTTTGTGCAACTCAAGCAAGCCGATCACTTCTGGGAGTAATTGGCTGGACCTACTGGATCAGGGCTTGCGCAAACTCGTGCGCCACGAAGGGCTGTAAGTCTTCCAATTGCTCGCCAACGCCCACCCAATAAACCGGCACCGCTCGGCAGCCTTGGGCGCCACTTGCCAACGCAGCCAGCACACCCCCTTTGGCTGTGCCATCCAACTTCGTGACAATCAATCCCGTCAAACCCAAGGCCTCATCGAACGCCTTGATTTGAGTGAGGGCGTTTTGTCCGGTATTGCCGTCAACCACGAGCAACACCTCTTGAGGGGCATCGGTCTGGGCTTTTGCAATGACACGTTTGATCTTTTTAAGCTCAGCCATCAAATTCAGTTGGGTCGGTAGCCGGCCAGCGGTGTCGACCATGACGACATCGATTTGCCTAGCCCGGCCTGCTGCGACCGCATCAAACGCCACCGCCGCAGGATCGCCGCCGTCTTGTGCGATAACCGCCACGCCATTGCGCTCACCCCATTCAATCAACTGCTCTCTGGCTGCGGCCCGAAACGTATCACCGGCCGCCAACAACACACTGGCGCCCTGCGCCCGTAACGCATAAGCCAGCTTACCAATTGACGTGGTTTTGCCGGCACCATTGACGCCTGCGATCATCACGACCAACGGCTTCTCGGCCCCCACATCAAATGGCTTTTCCAAAGGCCTTAGGTGCGCCGCAAGCACCTCAACCAAGGCTCGCCTGACCGCTTGTGGCTCATTCAACTGTTGTTGACGTACCTGCTTTCGAAGGGATTGGATCAAGCTTTCGCTCGCTTGCACACCCGCATCAGCCATAATGAGCGCTGACTCGAGGTCCTCATACAAGCTTTCGTCGATGGTGTTACCGGCGAATAATCCGCCAATCTGGCGACCTGTGCGTGACAGCCCTTGCTTGAGTCGACCAACCCAAGAGTTTGGCGAAGGGGTTGGCGCAGGGTCTGGCGATTCGGATTCTGGCGATTCGGATCCCAGCGTGCTTTGATCTGGCAACGGCTCGGTATCCTCGGCGTAGGCTGCCGGCAACGCCTGCGCCTGCTCATCAAGCGGCGTAGCCTCTGGAACGTCTGGCTGATCAGCCAGATTAGGCTCGACGGGCTGGTCTGCTTGGTCAGCGTGGTCTGGTTGGTCAGCTTCGTCAGGCGATTTTTTTTTGCGGAAGAATCTAAACATGGTGAAGAAGTATATTCGTATAGTGGCCGGTGAGTACCGCCGCACCCTCATTGATGTGCCACAACTCGACGGCTTGCGCCCAACACCTGATCGGGTGCGCGAAACGCTTTTTAACTGGCTCACGCACCTATGGGGCGGCGAATTCAGTTACAAACATGTCTTAGACTTATTTGCTGGCAGTGGTGCCTTAGGATTTGAGGCGGCCTCAAGAGGCGTTGCCGAGGTCCAAATGGTGGAGTCAAACCCTATTGCACTCGCCGCCCTACATCGACTGCGTGACAAACTGCGTGCTCATCATATTCGCATCCAAGGCGGTTTGGCGCAAACCGCCTTGGCCCAAATAAAGCCAGAACAATACGATCTGATCATGCTTGACCCGCCCTTTGGTGAAGACTGGTTTCCAGGCCTCCTAAATAACGTTTGGCAGTTGCTTAAACCCGACGGTCTCGTGTACGTTGAGGCTTCACAACAGGTTCCAACACCCGATAACTATGCTGCGTTGCGTCAAGGGCGCGCAGGTGCCGTACACTATCAACTACTTCAACGACTTGCACTGCAAATATGATCACAGCTATTTACCCAGGAACTTTCGATCCGTTGACACGTGGTCACGAAGACTTGGTACGCCGAGCCGCCGGCCTCTTTGATGAGGTAGTGGTGGGCGTCGCTTACAGCCGAGCCAAGAATCCGTTCTTTAGCGTACAAGAGCGCGTTGAGATTGCCCAAGAGGTCCTAGGGCACTATCCAAACGTGCGTGTGGCAAGTTTTTCTGGCTTGTTGAAAGATTTTGTACGCGATCAGAACGGACGTGTGATTGTCCGGGGCCTAAGGGCGGTATCGGACTTTGAGTATGAATTCCAAATGGCTGGCATGAACCGTCACCTATTGCCTGAGGTCGAAACCTTATTCATGACACCCTCCGATCAATATCAATTTATATCCGGTACGTTCGTACGGGAAATCGCACTCCTCGGTGGCGATGTCAGTAAATTTGTGTTTCCTTCTGTTGAACGCTGGCTTCAAGTTAAGGGTAAAGAGCGGCTCGAGCAATCTTGGCCCCAAGATTAATCGCCCACTCAAAAAAAGGCACCACAACCATGGCACTGAGAATCACCGAAGAATGCATCAACTGCGACGTCTGTGAGCCGCAGTGCCCAAATGACGCCATTTCAATGGGCGAGGAAATATATGTGATCGATCCCAGCGGATGCACCGAGTGCGTGGGCCATTACGATGAACCACAGTGCAAAGTGGTTTGTCCCGTCGACTGCATTGAATTACACCCTCAATTCAATGAAAGCCAAGACGCGCTCATGGTCAAATACAAAGCGCTTACCAGCCGTAAAGTGGCCGCCTAGGAAGCGTGGCCCAACGGCGCCCTATCAGGTGGGGCTTGATCGGGATGCACTTTGACCAAGCGGCACGGCGTTCCAAGGTAGTTAGAAAACCAAGCAGCGACCAATTCGCCTTCATCAATGACGTCTAGCGACTGATCATCGAACTGCGCCTGCATGCGGACACTAGCGTCGTCCTCGATCACATCGAGAACAACATCTAAGCGCAACATACCGGGCGCCTTCAAAACCAAGCAACCGTGCGCCAGACTTAAACCCAAGTCAGGCAAAGTGGGGGCCTGAGAAACGCCAACAAACCGTGCCGCCTCATCGACCACTAACCAGCGGTGATGGTAGAGACTCGCGTCCGGGGAATCAACAGAGGGGCCATCAATAATGGGGTGCGCGGACATCGATCACTCACAAGTCAACGACGCCTGATGGCGTCTGAATCAAAAGACCCAGTGTAATGTGTCTAGATCCTATGGCGGTGGGTTAATGCCCAAATCATCTATAGGCCCTTTCAAGATAAACCGGATATCGGCCTGGCGCGTTTGAATCTGAATACCCTGGCGTTGGTGCTTGAGCTGACCGTTTAATTGCACCCGCATGGGCAACATCGTTTGTCCCGTCTGAAGATCCACCGAACCGTTGTCAGCCGATACCTCGCCCCAAGGACCGTTAGCACGCCAACGCACAGCACGAGCCAAGCCGTCTGACAGCTGCCACCGGCCTTGCATGTCATCAATCACCAATGTCTGTGTATCACCTAACCCGACTTGCTCGAGCACCGCTTGAATCCTTTCAGAGGCTTGAGACTCAATCGACATCCCTTCAGCACGCACCGTAACTTCGCCGAGCGGCACCGGTGTGAGCTGCATAACGACAGCCAACTCTGCCCGTTCCATCGCCACCCGTTGTTGCTCACCCTGCCAGAACGCCAAGCGGTCCACCACCAAGCGGTCAATGATCAACTGCCAGTCGGCTTGACTCGAGCCAGACCTCGTCTGCCAAAGACGCTTAAATGCTTCACCACTTAAAAAATCTAATCCCGCAGACCCCTCAGAACCATCCGCTCGCGCGGTTGAACGCTTGAGCGTGACATCGCTGATCAGCGCTTGCTCGATATGCACCACCCGATGACGCAAACGCCACCAGGACAAAGACAATCGAAGCTCGCCAACAGACAATCCACGATCACCTGACCCCGTCGCCGGCAGAGACACGTCCTTGGCCTGCACCGACACGGTTGGCCACACGGAAATATCTATGGGGCCTCGAACCTCTAATTGGGGATGAACATATTGTTGTAACCCTTGTCTGACAAGGCCATGCCCCACGCTGGTATTTAATAAAACCAGCATCACGGCGAGTAACAGCAGAATCACAACCGTGGCCCACGCAAACCATCTGAACAGGGCTTTAAGCATAGAAAAATCTCCTGATGGGAAGGACCTAAATGGCTAGGTGGCTAGGTGGCATGGCAAAGGTGTCCTCATGGCCAACCTCGCATGATCCATCAGCATGGCGGCTTGCTAACCAGCTCGCCAGTTGCGGTTCAGACATTGAGCCCACTTCGCGGGCTGCCTGCGCCATCCCCTCGTGCAGAAGCCGCAACAAATCACGGTGACTGTTATTTAGGTGCCACGTGCTGTCGCCGCGCACGACTGTCCATTGTTTGGTTTGTAAGCATTGCGCCAACACGCGAGCCGCCTCGGGTCCCGCGGCGGCTCCGAACCCCTTATCGGTTTGTTGGTGCTGATGAAACGCGGCAAGCAGCGCCTCATCTTCTGGCGCAGGTACACGCCAAACCGATCGACCGTCGTAGGTCAACACCGTGTAGAAAGGGGCATCTAGCACATCACAAAATCGGGCGATCCACTCTGGTGAAATCAAATCAAACAACGCTGCGGCAGTCACCAAATCGTGGCGCCCTTCGCCCAACACTGTCTGAAGATCGTGATTTAAATCGGCCTGTCTGAATCGGATAGACAAGGTTTGTTGCGCTCGCTGCACCACCCATTGATCGGCCCCCTCATGCAAAATCGAATCCGCCCACTGGCGCGTCTGTGCTTTGGCCACAGCCAACAACTCGGCGTCATGATCAACCAAGGTCCAGTGCTGTTCTTGGCCAAACAGGGGTGCCAAAGCCCTTAGGTTGGAACCACTGCCGCACCCTAGATCAATGATCCGTAGCGTCTGGAGCGCATCACCATGGCGCTGCTTCAAACCATCAAGCATGGCGTTCTGTACTTCTAGGTTACGACTGGCATGGTCCACCGGCTCGCGCAAACCTAACCACTGCGAAGAAAAACCACTCATTGGAGACCACTCATTGACTTTCCCACTCGGGCATTAACTGTGTTTTCAACATATCGTAAAAATATCCTTTCTTAGCGCAAAGTGCCTCGAACGTGCCACTTTCAATCATACGGCCATTTGCCATGACGACGATCCGGTCAGCGCCACGGATAGTCGATAACCGATGGGCAATAACCAAGGTAGTGCGACCCTGACGCGCTCGGTCAAACGCCTCGATGACAGCGGCTTCCGTTTGCGGGTCTAAGGCGCTGGTTGCCTCGTCCAGAATCAAAATGGGTGGCGCCTTGAGCAAGACCCTCGCAATCGCCAAGCGCTGTCGCTCACCTCCAGACAATGCACGCCCCCTTTCCCCGGCGAGTGACTCAAATCCGTCAGGTAACCGCTCAATAAAGTCTAAAGCGCAAGCATCTCGAGCCGCTTCGCGCAGCTGTTCGTCGGTCGCCTGCGCCCGACCCACCCGCAGGTTCTCCGCAATCGAGCGGTTAAATAACAAGGTTTCTTGAAAAACCACGCCAATGTTTTCTCTTAAGCCGGACAGGGTCATCTCCCTAATGTCTTGACCATCGATCAAGACAGCACCCTGCTGAGGATCAAACAAGCGGTAAAGTAATGCCAGCGCCGTTGACTTTCCAGCGCCTGACGGCCCCACCAACGCCACGGTTTGCCCGGGCTCGATATCGATATCGAGCCCATCGATCGCCAGTCGGCTTGGATCGTAGCCAAACTCAACCGACTTAAACGAAATAGCGCCACGCAGCAGCCCCGGATCCTTGGCAAGCGGGGACTCTTTGACGTGGGTACTCAAATCCATCACATCAAAAAACTCTCGCAACTTAGGTGCCTCTAAGGACAAGCGATTGGCAAACCCCACCGCCTGTTCCAAGCGACCAATAATCAAACCGGCAAACCCAATGAAGGTCACTATTTCACCAATGGATATCTGTCCTTTAGAGAACAACCAAATCCCCATCAACAGCATCCCCAGCACGGTGAGCGTGGTTGAAGAACGCGACAACACGGTGATCACGGCCCACCAAGACAGGGCAGGGAACTGGGCTCGAATCACTCGGTCACTGAGCCCTTTTAGGGTGCCGACCTCTTGCTTTACGCGCGAGAAACTCTGCACCAACGCCACATTACCAAGCGTATCAGATACATGTTCGGCCAAGGCCGAGTAGTGGTTTTCAACGGCGCGCTGCAAAGCATCGGTTTGCTTCATCACAAAGACGGTCATGGCCACAAAAAGCAGGCTCAACAAGATGAGTAGACTCGCCATTTGCCAGTTTAAAAAAACCGCAACAGGCATGAGAACCACCACCGCCAAAAAAGCCGCCAAATGATCTCTAAAGAAACTCAACCACAGCGACCACAGTGCATCAGTGCCTTGCAACATAATCTTCATGAGACGACCCGAGTGCTGGCCATCGCGATGATGCAACGGCAACCCCAAAACGTGTTCAAAGTACTGGTGCAAAACCAGATGGCGGCGCGCGTGGGCCAGACGATCCGCAAACAAAGCCACCAACACGCCACTGGCAATAGCAAATAAGCCCACCAGCACCCAGGCAATTAACAAAGGACTGAGTAGCGGCCAAAAGCTTGTGCTTGGCGAATCCACGCGGCTAGCGTGATTGATGAGCACATCAATCACGCGCCCAAACAAAATGGGTTCAGCAAAAACGGCAGACACCAAAAGAAGGTTGCCACCGGCTAACCACCAACCTGTTCTTTTATCTGGGCCCAGCAGGCCAAGCACGCGCCCATAAAGACGCCGCCAAGACATCTCGTTATCGGCCGCTTTCAAAGTGAGCCTGCGTCACATCAGAAATGATTGCGGGTGGGTCAGCCACCACGGTTAACGCTTTGATAAATGCGCAAGGCTGCACTTCATCGGGCGTGGCCAACCAACCGCGGCGTTGCATGACTCGCCCGAGCAACGGGTGGGCGCTTAAAACAGCGAAGGGTATCGCGAGCCAAAGACCAGCAACAAAGAGAGCAATTGGCAACAAAGCCATGGGATGCGTAAGAGCCAAAGGAACGGCTGCCAGCAAACCAATCAACGTATGCGCCCAAAAGGTTTTGATTGCCCTTAGCCAACTTAGTGAGGGCTCATCACGGTTCTGTGTGGTCCAGCCCAATCGTTTGCCAAACAAGGCGCCAATCATATACAAGGTTTGCGACACCCACATGATCGGACTGATGAGGGTGGAAAACAGTGTTTCCGCAAACAAGCTAGGCACAAATCGAATCGCACCACCAAAGGCGCGCCGCTGGTCTGATCGCAATAAAACCAATATCGCACTGCCTAGTTTAGGCATCAAAGTCATTACCCAGATGGCCGCCAGCAGAGGCCACGCGTAGGTCACATCTAAAACCGTAGAGATTTGCGCTGATTGCCCAATTAACGCAATAAATAGACCCGTGCCCAAGAGCCATGCCGGTCCCAATAGAAACATCATGACCGCTAAAAACAACTGAATGCGACTCGTGGCTTTAAGGCCAGGTAGATTTAAAAAAGACACATACTGTAAGTTGCCTGCACACCAGCGTAAATCGCGGTGAATGAAATCGATCAGATTGGGTGGGTTTTCTTCGAAGCTTTCATCTTCGAGCGGATAGACCCTGACCTCGTAGCCAGCTCGCCGCATCAGCACCGCTTCGAGCTGATCGTGGCTCAACACATGAACGAGTTGGCCGCGCCGGTTCTGCCAAACAGGCAATTGACAATGCGCCATAAAAGGCGCCAAGCGAATCACGGCATTGTGTCCCCAATAAGGACCACAGTCGCCTTGCCACCAAGCACTGCCAAGTGTGTATGAACGCATGCCCAATCGCATGCCAAACTGGAACAAACGGGTGAAGGCATTACCTGAAGGCAAGCCCACGACCAAGCCTTGCAATATACCCACTTGAGGGTTGGCCTGCATGATTTGCACCAGATGCTCCAAGGCCTTGGCGCTCATGAGACTGTCGGCATCCAACACCACGGCCAATTCGTGTGCATCACCCCATTGTTGGCAAAACGCGTCAATATTGCCCGCTTTAAAACCGGTATTGACAGCGCGACGCCTGTAGGTCAAGTCCACATGCGTTCGCCAACGGTCAGCCACTGCGTCAATAGCCAATGCTTCCCGAGCAGCGCCAGGCCCCTCTGATGTGTCACTCAAGACGTATAGATGGAATCGCGCTTGCGCACCTTGAGCCACCAAACTGGCAAGCATCAAATCTAAATTGCGCACCAATCGAGCTGGCGTTTCGTTACGAATACACAACAGCAAGGCGGTTTTTTTTGAGGGCGGTTCTGTCTCATCGGCAAGTAAAAGCGGCTCGGCTTGAACATTGGCGGGCAAGGGCTGCCACGGCGCCTTAGAAAACAGGGTCAACCAAACACCCACGAGCGCATTACAAAACCCGATCGACAACCAAGGGGCCACCACGGCAAACACCGCCATGATCGACCAATCCAACAGGCCAAGACCGCTCGGCGCTAAAGCCAAGCCCATGAGCCCTAAGGTGCCGATCGTAAATGTCAGCACCAACAATACGTATAAGACACGGCGTCGCGTCATTACCATTGCACCAATTTAAAAAGTTTTGAAATAGAGTGGGGATACCCCGAGAAGTTCCGCATCGACTCAGCCTCGTTAGAGGCCTTCGCCCATGGGCATTGCCTCTATAATTTCCGAGTCGAGTTAGTATAGGCGACTAGAGCAATATGATCACCAAACCTCTTTTTAGTTGCTTCTCTGTGCCAACTTCTTCAGTGCTCGCCGATGCCCTGTGGTACCTCGAACCCGGGCAAGCAAACGTCCAAACCGAAACGGTCGAACCCGCTTCGCCTGAGGACTGCTTGGTCACAGCTCTTCACAGCGCGGTCAGCCGCGGCACGGAATCCTTAATATTTCATGGCCGCATCCCACCTAGCGAATATCAGCGCATGCGTGCGCCCTTCATGGGTGGGCAGTTCCCCTTCCCGGTTAAATATGGCTACTGTCACGTGGGGCTCGTCGAACAAGGGCCTGCGGAACTCGAGGGCCAACGTGTGTTTTCTTTGCACCCTCACCAAAGTGCCTTCTTTGCACGTCCATCAACGCTTTGCCCTTTACCTGACGCCTTACCTGGCACACGCGCGGTCTTAGCCGCCAATATGGAGACCGCACTCAATGCGGTGTGGACCGCCAAGGTGGGGCCTGCCGATCACGTCACCATCGTGGGCGCTGGGGTGGTGGGTTTGCTGGTGGCTTATTTGTGCGGCCAGATACCTGGCACCCAGGTTTGCGTGATCGATCCTTTCGAAGGCCGTGCCACCCTTTGCCATGCGTTGGGTGTTCAATACCTGCACCCTGATCGGATCGACGATGCCTTGGCGCGTGACTGCGATGTTGTCTTTCATACCAGCGGCAACCCTAAAGGCCTTGAAACGGCCTTGGCGTGTGCTGGCAACGAAGCCGCTGTGATTGAATTGAGCTGGTACGGTAACCGCATCGTCCCTGTGTCACTGGGTCAAGCGTTCCATAGCCGGCAATTACGCCTGCTGTCTTGCCAAGTGGGCCATATTGAAAGCTCGCACCTACCTCGCTGGGACTACAGGCGACGGCTTGTAGCGGCGATTGACTTGCTACTCGATGACCGCTTGGACTGTCTTTTAGAGCCCGCCATTGCATTAGCCGAAGTGCCTGCGCGCCTTAACCGTTTGTTTGACCCTGATCACCCCGCCTTGTGCCAAGTGATCGACTATCCCTAGAGGAACCCATATGTTTGCCATTGAAGTCCGCGACCACATCATGATCGCTCACTCGTTTAAAGGGGATGTTTTTGGGCCTGCCCAAGCCCTACATGGCGCCACTTTTGTCATTGATGCCGCTGTCTATGCCAAATCGCTCGATACCAATGGCATCGTGATCGATATCGGACGCGCGCATGATGCCCTGAAAGCCTTGCTGCAACCAATCAACTACAAAAACCTTGACGAGGCGTCTCAGTTTCTTGGCAAAAACACCACAACGGAATTCCTCACACAGTACATTTTTGAAGGCCTGGCAAACGCCGCCCGTCAAGATGAGCTCGGGCGCAGTGGACGCGAACTCCATGCCATCCGTGTCACGCTGTCCGAGTCCCACGTCGCCCGTGCCTGGTATGAAGCGGAATTGTGGCCCAACGACTGACCTTCGCTTACCCGGGCGACCTGCAAACCCTGACTGGCGGCTATCTCTACGACAAACGCATCCTCACAGCACTCGCGGTGGCCGGTTGGGATATCGACAGGGTCGGCCTTGGAGACGGCTTCCCTTGGCCCACCACCCAAACCGTCCAAGCGGCAATGACTCGACTCAATGGCACGCCGAGCGATCGTCTTTTGGTGATTGATGGATTGGCCTTGGGTGCGCTAGGCGAGCAGACCCAGCAGCTGGCGCAGCACCATCCCTACATTGCTTTGGTCCATCACCCATTGGCTCGGGAATCCGGCTTGTCTACCGATCAAGCCGCGCAGCTTTTCGAGAGCGAAATCATCACCCTCAAAAACGCGCAAGGTGTGATCGTCACTAGCGAAACCACGGCACAGACGCTGGTGAATGATTATGGCGTGGACAGAGGTTGCCTACATGTGGTGATTCCAGGCACTGATCGGCCAACAGTCGCACGCCAATCTGCAGGGACAGCGGAAAAGACAAAGCCCGTGCGTTTGTTATCGGTCGGTGCCATTGTGCCAAGGAAAGGCTTTGACATACTTGTGCGCGCTTTGCACGCTGTAACCGATCGTTACTGGGTACTCACCATTGTCGGCGACCCCACGCGGTCACCGACAACCGCGGCAGCGTTAAAAGCCCAGATCACCGCGCTGGATCTGGGCGATCGTGTCGTGCTAGCAGGGTCTGTGTCGCCTGCGGTATTGGCTGAACACTTCCAGCAAGCCGATGCTTTCGTTCTTGCTTCGCACTACGAGGGTTATGGGATGGCCTATGCCGAAGCGCTGTCGTGGGGCTTGCCCATCATTGGCACAACGGGTGGTGCGGTCAGACAAACCGTGCCTCAGGCTGCTGGCTTGCTGGTGCAACCCGGTGAAACAGCGCCTCTGATCGACGCACTTGTGCAATTGCTAGATAACCCCAACACTCGCCAAGCCTTGACGCAAGCCGCTCGTGAATATGGGCAGCAATTGCCAAGCTGGCAGGCGTCAGGCTTGGCCTTCGCGCAGGCCTTGACGCAAATCGCAAGCCAATAAGAGGTCCTCCCCTAACTGATGAGCTGTCGCAAGAAATCGTCGGGCTTGACTTAAATGGTTTAGGGTCGGCTGCTGGATGCCAGGCTTTCCGGCCCCCAGTAACAAGGCAGAAGTCAACAAGTGCAGATGGTCCACGCAATTGGCTGCCATAAACCCCGCCAGTGTTACCGGTCCGCCTTCCACCAATATGCGTTGGTATCCCTGGAGAAACAGCCACTGAAGCACCGCTGACGGGGGTAGGCGACCCTGCCCCGTGGTGGCCAAGCTCACCACCTCGACATGCTTAGGTAAACCACTTGGATGGCAATCGACGGCTGTCATCACAACCGTGCGAACCGCTTGGTCTGACAATAGCTGGGCGTGCGCGGGTATCCGACCCTTCGGGTCTAGCACCAAGCGCATGGGGTGCTCACCTAGCACCAAGCGCACTGTTAAGCGCGGATCATCCTCGATAACGGTACCGATGCCGACAATGACCACATCGGCCCAAGCGCGTAAAGTGTGCAAGTGCTTGAGCCCAGACGCGCCATTGATATACTTGGACCGTCCGGTCGCTGTGGCAATTTGGCCATCCAACGACTGGCCTAGCTGGCCGACGACGCTTTGACCCTCGCCCACAGGCTCTATCGATTGGCTTTGCCACATGGGCACGGTGGGAGGTTCGTCCATAGACACGTCGGCACAACCTTTAAACAAAAATTTAAATCTAAATCCGCGTTATTTAAGCGGGTTTTGACCCGGCAGGGGGCATGATTACCTGTAACATTCAAAGAAATAGTAAACCTTTGCGACCTCCGCTGGTCAAAGCAAATATAAGTCTTTTTATTCCCATGGCTGTCGCAACATATCAAGCAGATGAACAACCCAATTACTGACTCACTCTCCAAATCACCTTCGGCACTGCGCCAATTGGTTCAAGTTGATCGCGCCATTAGCGAATTGCGACGAGGCCGCTCGCTACCCATTAAGTGTCATGACGACAATCGCTTGATCGCCTCGGTTGAAACGATCGACCCCGCTATCATTGCGCAGTTTCAATCAGATGCCAAAGATCTAACCTACCTCCTCATTACCGGGCAACGCGCAAAATATCTAGGCTTTGATGCACCACCACACGAGACGATTTATCGCTTAATCCCAACCAAAGGCATGCCTTTGGCGCAACTCAGGGTCATTGCCGACCCTGTCTGGGCATTGGGTAGCACACAAAAGGCCCAGGCCTTTCTATCCACTTGGACGCTAGCCGCCTGTGATGGTACTGACACCTTGTGCATGCAACTGGCCAAGCAAGCCGAATTGCTGCCGGCCTTGCTCATCAGTCATGCGCCGCACACAAGCGAGCATGACGAATGGTCAATCGACATTGACGATGTACTAGGTGGTATCGCGGCGCAATCACGTTCTTTACGCATTGTCAGTGAGGCGAAAGTGCCCCTTGAGGATGTTGAGATGGCGCGGGTCATTGCTTTCCGGCCCAATGATGGCGGTGTCGAACACCTCGCCATTATTGTGGGTGAACCCGACCTGGCTCAACCGGTCCTGGCTCGATTGCACTCGGAATGTTTCACGGGCGATCTATTGGGATCGTTGCGGTGCGACTGTGGCCCTCAACTGCGTGGCGCCATTGCACATATGGCGCAAGCTGGCGGTGGCATTTTGCTCTACCTCGCCCAAGAGGGTCGCGGCATTGGTCTGATTAACAAATTACGGGCCTATCAATTGCAGGACATTGGTCTAGATACCGTTGATGCCAATCTAGCCCTAGGGTTTGAAGAGGACGAGAGAAACTATTTGCCAGCGGCTCAAATACTGCGTTTACTGAAAGTGCCTAGCGTGCGGCTCATGACCAACAACCCCAAAAAAGTAGCTGCCCTAGAGGGGCTCGGCATTAAAGTGACCGAGCGCGTCGCGCACATCATCCAAGCCAATCGCTACAACGAGGGCTACTTGTTCACCAAGGGCACACGCGGCGGCCATTTGTTTGATCTTGTGCGCAACCCAAAAGTTTCAAACGAGCAATAATTAACGACCCCTATTCGCGACCGGCAAGTTGCTTTAGACGTCAATGACATTAATCGCGTCTAGCGATCTGATAGTGCAGAGGCGTTATGTTTTTGCACGCGCTCGGCAATTGAAATCACACGCTGCATTTCACGCAACACCGGCTTTTCGATAAGTTTGCCATCGACCACCACAAGGCCGGTATCGGCTTGCTCAAAAGCACTCAAAATGCGTCTAGCGTGAGCAACTGCGGCTTCATCAGGCGTAAAGACATCGTTAATAACAGGTATCTGCTTGGGATGGATAGAGCCTTTGCCACTAAACCCTAAATCTCTTGCCTGCATCGCAGCCACGCTCAACCCTGCCGGATCCTCAAGGTCCAGATAGGGAACATCAATAGCATCAATACCCGCACGAGCTGCCGCATGTACCACCCGCGATCGGGCATACAGCAATGAATCCCAATGGTTTTTACAACCCAGTTCAGCAGCCATATCCACGCCACCAAAAAACAACGCTTTCACCCGCGGGCTTGATCGTGCGATCTCAGCCGCAGCCTCCAAACCATCATTGGTCTCGATAATAATGTGCAAGTCTGTGTCGTGTCCCCGTTCGGTGAGCAGGCCATCTAGCCAACGGACTTCATCAGCCGTTCGCACCTTAGGCAACATGAGGGCAGGCAAGCCTTGAGGCATGTCTAATATTGCAGTGATGTCAGCCAATCCAAATGAGTCCCGCAAGCAGTTGATACGCACAATGACCTCAGCACTCGTTGCAGGCAGCGGTTGCCGAAAAATCTCTAAAGTGCGTGCTCTCGCCAAAGCTTTGTCCTTAGGCGCGATGCCATCTTCTAGCTCAATACACACCATGTCAGCACCACAGGCCAATGCCTTGGGGAACATAGCGGGATTCAAGCCAGGGGTGAAAATGAAGCTGCGACGCGGGCGGATGTTGGTTTGCATTAAAGACACCTCAACCGTTAGAAATGGTTCGGGTAGCGACAGCTCTAAAGGCAAGCGATGGCGCTAGACATTAAATAAAAAATTCAACACATCCCCATCTCGCACCACGTACTCTTTGCCTTCCGCCCTTAGCTTGCCGGCTTCTTTCGCTGCTTGCTCACTCTTGTGCGCGACATAGTCACCAAAGGCAATCGTTTGCGCGCGGATGAACCCTCGCTCAAAATCCGTATGAATCACGCCAGCCGCCTGCGGTGCCGTCGCCCCAATGGGTATGGTCCACGCGCGAACCTCTTTAACACCGGCGGTGAAGTAGGTTTGCAACCCTAACAAGGTGAAGGCTGCGCGAATCAGTCGATCGAGACCCGGCTCTTGCATGCCCATGTCTTGCAAAAATACGTCCTTGTCTTCATCAGGCAGGTCGGCGATTTCGGCTTCAATCGCCGCACAAATCGCGACAACAGGGGCGTTTCTTTCAGCGGCATAAGCCTGTAATTTTTCTAATAAAGGATTGTCTGTGAAGCCTTGATCACTGACGTTACCCACATACATGGCGGGCTTGCCCGTGATGAAACACATGGGTTTCAAAAGGGCATGATCGTCTTTGCTCAGATCCATCGTGCGTATGGCGTTTCCCTGATCCAAGTGATCAACCGCTTGTTGCAGGAGAACCACCAATTGCTGCGCCTCTTTGTCGCCGGCGCGGGCCAATTTTTGATTTCGATGCAACGCTTTTTCTGCCGTCTGCAAATCGGCTAAGGCCAACTCCGTCTCAATGACTTCGATGTCCGCGATGGGGTCAATACGACCCGCTACGTGAATCACGTTGTCGTCTTCAAAGCAGCGCACCACATTGACAATGGCATCGGTCTCACGAATATGCGACAGAAACTGGTTCCCGAGGCCTTCGCCTTGACTCGCACCTGCGACCAAGCCGGCGATGTCCACAAACTCAACGGTGGCCGCAAGCACCCGCTGCGGCTTGACCAAATCAGCGAGCTGTTGCAGTCGAGGATCAGGAACTTCCACGACGCCCACATTTGGCTCGATCGTGCAAAAAGGATAGTTTTCTGCCGCGATCTGCGCCTTGGTGAGGGCGTTAAATAAGGTTGATTTGCCCACGTTTGGGAGGCCAACAATGCCACACTGCAATGCCATACGAATTCCAAAAAAATCAAATATGCGCCAGTTTAACCCCGTAGTCGCCCAAGCTGCGGCGTGGTATCTTCCCATAGCGGTTCACATACCCTCCTCTAGCACTAACTAGGGCTTACTAGCACTGACTAGTGCTTACTTGAGCTTCACTGGGCTCACTTCCTCCCAAGGTCATGAACCAAAAGCCCCCCATGTCTGACTCTGCCTTACTCGATCGCCTGCATCACTCTTTCATGTCTTTGCCCGACATGCTTGAAGCCATCGCCACAGAAAAGCCCGATCACCCGGCTCTCATCTTGAGTGAAGACACGCTGACCTACGCAGCCTTCAACAGCCTGGTTGACTCTGTCGCCGCGAGCTTGCAGCGCGATGGTCTAAAAGCCGGCGATGTTGTTGCCATCTGCGCACAGACGTCTCTCGCCTACGTCGCCATTTATTACGGGACGTTGCGAGCGGGCGGCGTGGTTGCCCCGTTTCCACCTTCAGCAACAGCAGACAATTTGTCGGCCATGCTTGAAAACAGTCAGGCAGGCTGGTTGTTTCTTGACCAGACCATCAATGAACACTGGCCCGTGCAGCAGATTGCAACCAACCTGCAGCGCATTTCCATCGATGACAGCGATGTGGCGGTGCCTTGGTCCACATGGTTGTCAACGAGTGCCGTGCCGACAGCGGTGAACATCACATCGACGTCACCTTTCAATCTCATTTACTCATCCGGGACCACCGGCGCACCAAAAGGTATTTTGCAACCCTGCGGCATGCGATGGGCACACACACAACGTGCTTGGCAGACCGGTTATCGCCCAACTTCGGTCTTGTTAACGGCGACGCCACTCTACTCAAACACCACTTTGGTCGCCCTTTTGCCTGCGCTTGCTCTCGGCGTGACAACTGTCCTGATGGATAAGTTCGACCCGCTGCATTATCTGCAACTCGCCGAGCGTTATCAAGTCACGCACACGATTTTGGTGCCAGTCCAATTTCAGCGCATTCTCGATCACCCGGCGTTCGATGGTTTTGACTTGTCGCGGTTTGAGGCAAAGTTTTCCACCAGTGCCCCCTTTAC
>Ga0208413_1000314_pt1 | contig 39592 bp, 30 predicted proteins | sample AntAceMetag02UKD_FD_184761 | JGI IMG/M metagenome (GOLD analysis project Ga0208413, IMG submission 184761) | Saline lake microbial communities from Ace Lake, Antarctica - Antarctic Ace Lake Metagenome 02UKD (SPAdes) (version 2) | ecosystem: Environmental > Aquatic > Non-marine Saline and...
CCGCTGCCCCTCGGTGTAGAATCGCCGCACCACAACGCCCGCCCCGCTGTCCCTCGGTGTAGGATCGCCGCTCCACAACGCCCGCCCCGTTGCCCCCCCAGAAAACAGCGAAACCCATGCCGAGTCTCCACCCGTGGCGCCGGGCTTCAGCCGGCGTCCCCTGCCCCACGGCCCTTTTCCCCTCAGCCAGCCCTGCCCCTCAGCCAGCCCTGCCCCCAACAGCTCCGCCATAAGATACCCCCCCCACCCTCAATCAATCACCCCCCAAACGCCGCCGCCTGCTTCGCTGCGTGCTTTTCCAAACTCCCGCACACCAGCTCACATAACTTGTAGATCGAGGGATCACCGATCGCGTAAAAGACCTGCAGGCCTTCCTTACGCCGCGTCAGCACCCCATCATTGGCCAGATGCTGCAGATGCCGCGACACGTTCGCTTGGGTGCCGCCCGACGCCTCCACCAGTTCACTAACCGACATCTCGCCTGCAAATAAGGCGTGCACCAAACGCAACCTCATCGGTTCAGAAAGCACCGAAAATCGGCGAGCAATCTGCACGATCGCTTCATCAGTCATGGGACGAGGAGATTTAGGCATACGGAAAATTGAGCATAAGGTTGACATTGCAGGCAACTATATGCGTATATCCGCATGTATTTATTTATTTTGCAACCATGAAATCCGACCAATTCATCCGTATCCTCGCCGGCACCTTCATCCTGATAAGCGTCGCCCTCGCTCACTTCGTCAGTCCGTGGTGGCTACTCTTCACCGCCTTTATCGGCCTCAACTTGATCCAGTCGGCTCTCACCGGATTTTGTCCCCCGACTTTCGTGCTCAACAAACTGGGCTGGCTTCGCCCCGACGGCACCATCGTCTGGGGCGGCTAACCGCAATACCTTCCTCCCGCCCGCGTCTAGTCCCTCCCTTGATCGATATGCGCCGCATCGCCACCCTCATCCTCGCCATTTCCGCTCATTGCACCCTCCCCGGCCAACCCATCGAACCGTGGACACTCGATGCCGCCTTGGCCGAAGCCCGCACCCATAGCCCAGAAACCGCGATCGCCGCCGCCCGTCTCGAACGGGCCCAAGCCATGGTCGATCAAGCTGGGGCCGCCAATCGACCGAACGTTTCCCTCCGGGCTGGTTACACCCAGACCAACAATCCCCTGATGGCCTTTGGGTCCATCCTCACTCAAGGCGCCTTCACCCCTTCGATCAACTTCAACGCCCCCGGACAAGTTGATAACCTCAATCTCACCGGCACCGTTGGCTACAATCTCTACAACGGCGGGCGCACCACCGCCGGACTCGACGCCTCCCGCGCCAACGTCACCGCCACCGAACAGGACCGCACAACCACCTTTGCTCGACTCGATGTCGCCGTGACCCGCGCCTACTTCGGCATTCGCCAAGCTGGTGAGGGCCTCGCCGCGCTCGACGCCGCCGTCGCCACTTACGAGGAATCCCTCCGCATCGCTCGCGAGCGTTACGACGCCGGTCAACTCCTCAAAAGCGAACTCCTCAACCTGGAAGTTCAACTCGCGCAAACTCAGGAACAACGCCTTCGCGCTCGCCAACAAGTCACCCTCGCCTCTCGCCAATTTCTTTACCTACTCGGTCGTCGTCCCATCCGCGAAGTCACCCTGGCCGATCAGGATCCCGCCATCGCCGCACTCATCGTGCCGACCGATCTCGACCCCGCCCGCCGTCCCGAACGTCAGGCCATGATCGCCCGGATCACCGCCGCCGATCAACGTGCCGAAGTCGCCGACGGCGCCCGCAAACCCGTCGTCAACGCCTTCGCTTCCTACCAACTCGATCACGGCTGGCGCCTTGACGGCAGCGGCGACAGTTGGGTCGCCGGAGTGCAAGCCGAGTGGAATATTTTCGACGGTAAAGCCACTTCAGGCCAAGTCCGCGCCGCCCGCGCTCAACTCGCCGAAGTCAAAGCCGGTCTCCGGCAACTCGACCTCGCGCTCCAACTCGAACTCGAACAAGCCCGCCTCGCCCACGAGTTTGCCGTCGAACAACTTGCCGTGACCGCGACGCTCGTCGCCCAAGCCGACGAAGCCGCCCGCATCTCCCGCGCTCGATTCGGAGCCGGCGCCCTCCTCACGACCGAGCTAATCGGCGCCGAAACTCGCCTCACCGAAGCCCGCGTCCGCCGCGCTGTGGCGACCGCCAACGAGCGCATCGCCACCGCCAATCTCCGCCACGCCGCCGGCCTCCCCCTCCTCCCGCAATAATCGTTTTTCCCTTTTTCGATCCCGCCTCCCTGTCGCCGCCGCCATGTCTAGTCCATTCCTCACCCTCCTTTCAATCACCGCCGCACTCGCCCTCACCGCCTGTAGTGATAACACCGATACGTCGACGTCACCCGCCTCTGCCCACCTTCCCACCGTTGACGTCGCGACCCTCACCGTCTCCGCTCGATCTGAGGCTCAAATCCGCCACTTGTCTGGCTCCGTCCAGGCCGTCGCCCGCGCCACCACCTCCACCAAGGTCATGGGCACTATCACGTCCACTCGGCTCGCCCTCGGCCAAACCGTGACCGCTGGAGAGATCCTCGTCACCATCGCCGCCGACGAACTTTCCGCCGCAGTCACCCAAGCTCGCGCCGCCCTCGCCCTCGCCACCCGCGAGCATCAACGCGAGGCCGATCTACTCGCCCGTGGGGCCTCCACCGCCGAAACCGTCCGCACCCTGGAAGACCATCGTCAGATCGCCGCCGCCCAACTCGAAGCCGCCGCCGCCCAACTCGCCTACACTCAGGTCGTCGCCCCTTTCACCGGTGTGATCACCGCCCGCCACGTCGAACCCGGCGATCTCGCTTCCCCCGGAGCCCCTCTCTTCACCGTCGAAGGCTCCGCGCTCCAAGTGCAAACGGCTGTGCCCGAATCCCTTGCCCTCGCAAAAATCGGCGACGCCATCACCATCGAACTCGGCAAATCCACCACCGCCGTCGCCACCATTACCGAAGCCTCGCCCACCGCCGATCCCGTCACCCGGAGTCACTTGGTTCGCCTTGCCCTGCCCGCCGGCGCTTCCGCCACTCCCGGGCAATTTGTCCGCGTCCGCTGGCCCGATCAGCCCGCCACCGTCATCCGCGTCCCCTCCCGCGCGGTCACTTCTTTTGGTCAAATGCGGCGCCTGTTTATCGTCGCCGATAATCATGCCGTGCTGCGCCTCGTCACCACCGGTCACGTGCAAGACGGTTCCACCGTTGTGCTTTCCGGCCTCAACCCCGGGGAAACCATCGTGCTGAGCCCCCACTCCCATCTTCGCGACGGCCAACCTCTTAACGTCACGGCATCGCAATGACCCCCGATTCGCCTAAACGCTACGGCATCACCGGCCGGTTCGCTGCGCTGTTCATCAATTCCAAGCTCACGCCGATCGCCGTCATCGCGTCGATCCTCCTCGGTCTGTTCGCCGTGCTCCAACTCCCGCGCGAGGAGGAGCCCCAGATCAAAGTGCCCATGGTCGACGTGCTCGTCGCCATGCCCGGGGCCAACCCCACCGAGGTCGAGAATCGCGTCACTCGCCCCATGGAAAAACTCCTCTGGGAAATCCCCAACGTCGAATACATCTACTCCACTTCCTCTCCCGGCAACGCCTTGATCATCGTGCGCTTCAAAGTCGGCACCGACATCGAAGCCGCCCTCATCCGCCTTAACCAAAAGCTGCAGGCCAACTACGACCTCATTCCTCGCGGTGTCAGTCAGCCCCTCATCAAACCTCGCACTATCGACGACGTGCCCATTCTCGCGCTCACGCTGCACAGCGCGACCCAGGATCACCTCACGCTTCGCCGCCTCGGCTCCCAACTCGACGAAGCCGTCAAGTCTGTCGATAACGTCGCCGAAACCACCCTCATCGGGGGCCTACGTCGGGCCGTGCGCGTCGCCCTCGATCCCGCCGCCCTCGCGGCTCGCAACCTCACGACCGACACGGTCACCGCCGCGGTGCAAGGCGCCAACCGCGCCAATCAAGCCGGCTCCCGTCCTTTCGCCAACACCGAGATCCTCCTCGAAACCGGTGCCTTCCTGCGTGACGCCAACGACGTCGGCAACGTCGTCGTCGGAGCCCACGCTAACCGCCCTATTTACTTACGCGATGTCGCGACCATTACCGACTCCGCCGAAGAACCAACCAACACCGTCCTCCATGGCGCCCCCGGCCGACAACTCGAGGCCGCCGTCACCCTTTCCGTCGCCAAACGCCCCGGCGCCAATGCCATCGATGTGGTCAACGAGATCATGACCAAGGTCGACACCTTGCGCGGCACCCTCCTCCCCGCCGATGTCGAACTCACCATCTCCCGCGACTACGGCCACACTGCCGCCGAAAAAAGTAACGAGCTACTCCTCCACATGGGCATCGCTGTCTTCGGCGTCGCCGTGCTCATCCTCTTCTTTCTCGGTTGGCGCGAGTCGCTCGTGGTGCTGCTCGCCATCCCCTCGACCCTCGCGCTCACCTTGCTCGTGTTTTATCTTTATGGATACACGCTCAACCGCATCACGCTCTTCGCGTTGATCTTCTCCATCGGTATCCTCGTCGATGACGCCATCGTCGTAGTCGAAAATATCGTGCGCCACCTGCGCCTGCCCGGAGCCCATAAAAAGCCCCTCAGTCAGGTCGCCCTCGAGGCGGTAGACGAGGTGGGCAACCCCACGGTGCTTGCCACCTGGGCTGTGATCGCGGCGATCCTGCCCATGGCTTTTGTCGGCGGCCTCATGGGGCCCTACATGCGGCCCATTCCGATCGGCTCCACCGCCGCGATGCTCTTCTCGCTAGGGATCGCTTTCACCATCACACCCTGGGCTGCCCTCCGCGTGCTGCGTCGCCGCTTCGCCCGCCAAAGCGCCTCCGCCCCAGACTCTCCCTCCAGCCATGACCACTCCTCCGATTGGTCCACCCGTCTCTACCACCGGGTCATGGATCCCATGCTCGATCATGCCCGTTGGCGCTGGCTTTTCTTGGTCACCATCGTGGGCCTCCTCCTCGCTTCCGCGGCCCTCGTGCTCTTCGGCGCCGTGAAGATCAAGATGCTGCCGTTCGACAATAAATCGGAGTTTCAGGTCGTCATCAATACCCCCGAGGGCACCACCCTCGAAGCCACCACCGCCATCGCTCAAGAGATGGCCGCATCCATCGCGACCCAACCGGAAGTGCGCGACTTCCAGATCTACAGCGGCACGTCATCTCCGTTTAATTTCAACGGCCTTGTCCGCCACTACTTCATGCGTCGCGGCCCCAACGTGGCCGATATCCAAGTCAATCTGGTAGGTAAGGGTGAACGCTCCGACCAGAGCCACGCCATCGCCAAACGTATCCGCCCCGCCGTCGCCGCGATCGCCGCCCAACACGGCGCTGCGGTCGTCGTCGCTGAAGTCCCACCCGGCCCCCCCGTGCTCCAAAGCCTGGTCGCCGAGATCTACGGTCCATCCGACGAACACCGCATCGCTCTCGCCGCCAAGGTCCGCGACATCATGGCTGCCACCCCGGGCGTCGTTGACCTCGATTGGTATGTCGAAGGGCCCCAACCCAAGGTCACCTACATCGTCGACAAGGAAAAGGCCGCGCTACACGGCATCAGCAGTGCCACCATTTCTCGCACTCTCGCCCTCGCCGCCCAAGGCCACGCCGTCGATCTGTTGCATCAACCCGAAGAACGCGAAGACGTCAACATCATCATCGAACTGCCCGCCGGATCCCGCACCACCCCCCGCGAACTCCTCGCCCTCCACGTCCGCTCCGATCTCAATCCCAACGCTCCCCTCGTTCCGTTGTCTGAGCTCGTGCGCATGGAAAACTCCACTCTCGAACCCAGCCGCTACCGCAAAAACCTCAAACCCGTCACCTACGTCACCGCCGACGTCGCTGGCGCCGTGGAGAGCCCCGCCTACGCGTTGTTCGGCTTGCACATGCAGTTACTCGATCTCGATGCCCGCGACTATGGCGCCACCGACAAGACCCTCACCATCACCCACCTCAACCTCCCCGCCGACGATACCCAGCCCGCCCTCAAATGGGACGGCGAATGGCACATCACCCTCGAGGTCTTTCGCGATCTCGCCATCGCCTTCGCCGCCGTGCTCATCCTCATCGCCATGCTCATGGTCGGCTGGTTCCGCAGCTACGTCACTCCTCTTGTCGTGATGGCGGCAATACCATTTTCCCTCATCGGGATCCTGCCCGCGCACTGGGCCATGGGCGCCTTCTTCACCGCGACCTCCATGATCGGTTTCATGGCCGGCGCCGGCATCGTCGTGCGCAACTCCATCATTCTAGTCGACTTCATCGAACTGCGTCGCGCCGACGGACTCGCCTTGCGCGACGCCGTGGTCGAAGCCGGCGCCGTGCGCTTCCGCCCCATGCTTCTCACCGCTCTTGCCGTCGTCGTCGGTGCCAGCGTCATCCTCGCCGATCCCATTTTTCAAGGCCTCGCGATCAGTCTCATGTTCGGCGAGATCGCCTCCCTCCTCATCAGTCGTATGGCCGTCCCGGTCCTCTACTTCATGGCGAACAAAAACACCGGTTAAGCCCAACTCCCCGCCTCCTCCATCATCCTTTCTCCCGTTCAAATCATAATGAAATTCATCAAACGTCACTCCCTCCTCCCGGCCCTTCTCATCGGCTTGCCCTTTCTCGCGGCCACCACCACCCAAGCCTGTCCCGGCGGCACGTGTGCGATGACCAACCCAGGAGCCGAAACCACCCAGACCGGCTGTTGCTCCCCCGCGGCCTGCTCGATTGGCGATACCTTGAGTGCTCTCGAGCACCCCACTTTCGAAGCCGAAACGAATTCCTTGCTCCAAGAGCAAATCACCGAGGAGCGCATGGCCGCCCGCGTCTACCGCACCTTGGCCAAAGTCTATCCTCAGGTGCGCCCCTTCCAAATGATCCCACTCGCCGAAGACCGCCACGGTGACGCCGTCGTCAACCTGCTCAAGAGTGCCGATCCCGCTTTCTCGGAATCCACCATGAAGATTGATCCTTCCTATCCCACCCTCGGTGACGAACTCATCACTCGCGGTTCTTCGAGCGAGACCGAAGCGCTGCGCGTCGGTGCCTATATCGAGGAAAAGGATATCCTCGACCTTCGCTCTCTCGCCGCTCGCCTCGATGATGACGGCGCGAAAGCCATCGTAGCCCCACTCGAACAGGGCTCGTATCACCACCTCTCCGCATTCGTGCGCAACCTGCGTCGCCACGGCGAAAACTACACTCCACAATTGCTCACGGCCGATGCATTCGACGAGATCATCTCCGCCGAATCCTAGGCGTTACCCCATGCGCTCACCGCCCGGTTCAACGACCATCACATCACCCCAGACATTATGAAAATAAACGTAGGTTCCCTCGATCGCACTTTCCGCATCATTCTCGGCCTCGGCATCCTCGCCGCCGGCTACTACTATCAAAACTGGTTTGGTCTCATCGGCATCGTCCCACTCGGCACCGCCCTGACCGGCCGGTGCCCCGCTTACCTGCCCTTCGGCCTCAGCACCTGTAAACGACCCAAGTCCTAAACCCTGGTTGTGCTCGCACCAAGATCATCTCGCTCTCCGGCTTGATGGTCACGGTGCGACTCCGCCGCTCCTCTCTGCCATGTCCTCTGGAACTCATCCTCTTCGTCTCGTCATCATCGGTGGCGTCGCCGCCGGCGCATCTGCCGCCGCCCGTGCTCGTCGCCTGAATGAAGACGCCCACATTATCCTGCTCGAACGCGGCCCTGATGTCTCGTTCGCCAACTGCGGGCTGCCTTACTTTATCGGCGGCGAAATTGACGACCGCAGCACCCTCGCCGTGCAAACCCCAGCCACGCTCACCTCGTTGCTCAACATCGAAGTGCGCACCCTCACGACCGCCATCGCCATCGATAGCGAGAAGCAGGAAGTGCAGATCCAGAACGTCGTCAGCGGTGCCATCAGCACCCTGGCCTACGACAAACTCGTGCTCGCGCCCGGTGCCCAACCACTCCGCCCCCCCCTCCCCGGTATCGACGACCCTCGTCTCTTCACCTTGCGGAACCTCGGCGATATGGATCGCATTAAAACCGCCACCACCGCCGCCTCTCATGTCACCGTAATCGGCGGCGGGTTTATTGGTTTGGAAATGGCCGAGCAGCTTCGCCACGCCGGCAAGACCGTCACGCTCGTTGAACTCCAACCCCACGTTCTCCCCCAACTCGATATCGCGATGACAGCCCTCATCGAAGACGAACTGCGGCGGCACGAAATTGAGCTCATTTTAGGAGACGGCATCGCAGCCTTCGCCGATGTCGACGGTCGCCTCGATTGCCAACTCGCCTCTGGCCGCACCGTCAAAACCGACTTCGCCGTGCTCGCCCTCGGCGTGCGACCCGACACCGATCTCGCCCGTCAAGCCGGACTCACCCTCGGCGCCCGCGGTCATATCGAAGTCGACGAGTTCATGCGCACGTCCAATGCCCACATTTACGCCGCGGGGGATGCCGTCGAGGTCGAGGACTTTATCACCGGCGATCTCACCGCCGTCGCCCTCGGAGGCCCCGCCAACCGTCAAGGGAGACTCGCCGCCGATCACATCTTTCGGCCCGGTCAAACTAAACCTTTTCCCGGGGTTCTCGGCACCGCCATTGTGCGCGTTTTCGAGGTCACCGCGGGACTCACTGGTTGGACGGAACAACGCCTGCAAGCCGCCGGCCGCGACTACCGCGCCGTCACGGTAAACGACGCCCACCACGCCGGCTATTTCCCGGGTGCTAAACAGATCCAACTCAAGCTGCTTTGGGCCCCTGATTCTGGCCGCGTGCTCGGTGCCCAAGTCACGGGACTCGCCGGCGTCGACAAACGTCTCGATGTGATCGCCACCGCCATCATGGGCAGCCTGACCATCGACGATCTCGCCCAACTCGAGCTCTCCTACGCTCCCCCTTTCGGTGCCGCCAAAGACATCGTCAACCTCGCCGGCTTCATCGCCGTCAATGCGCGCGACGGACTGTTCAATCCCACCGACCACATTCCTGAAGACCCCACGCTACAGGTCGTCGACGTGCGTCCGCTATCCCTCGTTGCCGCCCATCCGCTGCCTCATCCGGGCGCAATCAACATCCCGTTCGGCATGCTTCGAGCACGGGCCGACGAACTCGATGTCACGCGTCCTGTCCTCACGGTTTGCGCGTTGGGCAAGATGTCCTATTTCGCTGCCCGCATTCTCGCGCAAAAAGGCTTCCAGGTCATGTCACTCACCGGCGGTATCCGCGCAAACTTCGACCCGCGCTCTCCCGCCAAACCACCTACTCTTTAAATCTTCATCCTAACCATGAATACGACAAACCAACGCCGTCACTTCCTCAAACAACTCGCCGCCTCCGTCGGAGCGAAGCCCCGCGTGTCTCTGGCTTCTTAGAACTAGTCTAGGTTATTTTTTTCGGCCGACGATGTAACCAACAAAAGAGTTTAACGTCATTACCTACATGACCACTTACTCATATACTCATGTTATTTCCCTCCGTTCTTCGGCCGCCGCCGCCATGCGTTTCGTTGTCGGCTTAAGCTTGACCCTCGTCGCCGTAAACACCGTCCAAGCACTGACGACCTACGAGGCCGATCAGATGACTTTCATGAAGGAGGAGGAAAAGCTCGCGCGCGATGTCTACACGACCCTCGGCACCCACTGGGACCTACCCATCTTCGGCAACATCGCCCGTTCCGAGCAGACCCACATGGATCGCATGGACACCCTGCTCGTGACCTACGGGTTGCCAGATCCCGCCAGTGCTCAGGTCGGCGTCTTCACCAACCCGGTGCTGCAACACCTCTACGACCGCCTCGTCGATACCGGCCGCACCTCGCCTCGCGCCGCCCTCGGCGTCGGCGAGATGATTGAAATCACCGATATCCGCGACCTCACCGCCCTCATAGATGCCACCGAACTCGCCGACGTGATCTCCACGGCCGACCGATTGCGCAATGCTTCCTACAATCACCTCGCTGCCTTCCGCTCGCAGCTCGCCCTCCTACCTCCCGTAACTCTACCCGAATCGAACTCGCAACTCGTCAATCTCTCCGCTCGCGGCGTCCTCGGCGAAGGCGATGAATCGCTCATCGTCGGCTTCGTCATTCAGGGAGATACGTCCCTCCGTATGTTGCTCACCACCCGCGGCCCCTCGCTCGAACAATTCGGGATAGCTGACTATGCCGGCGATCCATCCATCCAACTCTTTGCCGGCGCTGAGGTCATCGCAGCCAACGACAACTGGGCCACGGCCCTGGACGCATCCATTCCGGCTGAAAATCAAATCTTTGCCCTCGCCTCGCCGGACGCCGCTCTGCTCGTGACCCTCGATCCCGGAGCTTACACGGTCATCGCGGCCAACGCTGGCAACGGCCGCACCGGCCTCTCCGAAATCTACGCTCTGCCCGAAGTCGGCCAAACCTCACGCCTGCTCAATCTCTCCGTGCGGGGCAAAACCGAGTCCGGCGACGGCCGCCTCATTGCCGGCTTCATCGTGACGGGCGAAGACGCCCTCCCCGTGCAACTCCGCGCTCTCGGTCCCACCCTCATCAGCTACCAAGTCGACGGCACCGCCGACGACCTCGACCTTGAAATCTTCGACCAAAACGCGACCCCTTCACCACAACACGTGAGTGACTGGCTCGACGCCGAAGTGCTCGGCACGATCGACAGCGCCTACTGGCCCGAGACTCCCCTCGAACCCCTCACCCTCACCACCGTCGGTCCCGGCGCCGTGACCGTCCATGCCATCGACCCGCTCGGCATCGGAGGCATCACTCTCATCGACGTCACCATCTTCTAATTTTGTTCGAATCCTAGGCTAAACCCCTCATTTTAGCATATTCACAACACCGCCATCGAAGCCTTCCTCACGAAAAAACTGTGAAGAAGCGACCACTGCCCAGCTCAACCAGCACAAGGTAACAAACTCAATGTGGGCGGGGGGTCACAAGCCGACTCTCTGCTTTAACAAGTATTGCTTCATCCCACCCACCATAATTCCAGTGCGTAGTCGGTAGACGAAGCCTTTCGTGTCCATTCGTGGTTAAAAAATAATCTGCCCCGGAGCTCACGCCAACATCACCCCCGTTTTTCCTGTATCTTCATGGGGCAACGAAACAACGTTGCCCCCATGGCTCGTCGATTACCCCTCGTCCTGATTCTCACCGCCCTCTTCGCCTCGGTCGCTTTTGCCGCCCCCGCGAAACGTCCACCGAACATCCTGTTCTGTATGGCCGATGACTGGGGCTGGCCCCACGCCTCCGCCTACGCCAATGACGAGGTGGTCCAAACCCCCGCCTTTGACGCCGTCGCCGCCCAAGGCGCCCTCTTCCACCACGCCTACATTTCGTCGCCTTCCTGCACCCCTTCGCGCAACGCGATTCTCACCGGCCAATACCACTGGCGCCTCGGCCCGGGGGCCAATCTCCATAGCACCCTCAACGAAGACCTCGCCGTCTTCCCTCACCTCCTGCGCGACGCCGGTTACCACATCGGCTCCTGGCGCAAATCCTGGGGGCCCGGCAAACTCCTCGGCAAATGGGCCAACGACCACCCCGCCGGCGAACCCGTCGACGGCGGCTTCCCCGAATTCATCGCCAATCGCCCCGCCGACCAACCTTTCTTCTTCTGGCTCGGCGCCAGCGATCCTCACCGTGGCTACAAACTCGGTTCCGGCCGCGACTCCGGCATGGATATCGATAAGGTCAAACCCTTCCCCTACTTCCCCGAATCTGAGGAAATCCGCAGCGACGTCGCCGACTACTATTTCGAAGTCCAACGCTTCGATTCCGACGTCGCCGCCGCCCTCAAGCTCCTCGCCGAAATCGGCGAAGCCGACAACACGATCGTCGTCATCACCGGCGACCACGGCTTTCCCTTCCCCCGCGGCAAAAGTAACCTCTACGACTCCGGCGCCCGCGTCCCCCTCGCCGTCCGCTGGCCCGCCCTGATCCAGTCCGCCCAAATCCGCCAAGGCTTCGTCTCCCTCACCGATCTTGCCCCCACTTTCCTGGCCGCCGCCGGAGCCGAGATTCCCGCCGACATGACCGGTGCCGATCTCCTCCCCGCGCTCACCACCGACCGCGGCGACGACGCCCTGCGCCCCTACGTGCTCACCGGCAAGGAACGCCACGTCCCCAGCCAAGAAGCCCCCGACTACGGCGGCTACCCCATGCGCGCCATCCGCACCCCCGACTTCCTCTACATCCGCAACTACACGCCCGCCCGCTGGCCCAATGGCACCCCCAATTACCGCCAAGCGACCATCCCCGGCGTCTGGTATGGCGACACCGACAACGGCCCTTCGAAGACCTACCTCATCGACCACCAGGACCAAGACGCCGCCCATCGCCGCGCCTATGATTTGAGCTTCGCCAAACGCCCCGCCGAAGAACTCTACGATCAACGCAACGACCCCGACCAACTCGTCAACGTCGCCTCCGACCCCGCCTACGCCGCGACGCTAAAAGAGCTCTCCGCCCGCCTCACCGCCGACCTCGTCGCCTCCCGCGATCCCCGCGAAGACCCCACTAACTCCTTCAACTTCGACGAAGTCCTCTACCGCGGCAACGGCCCCCGCCACCCCAGCGCCTCCAAACCGAAGTGAACCCACCCTTCCCATCTACTTTCGACCTTAGCGACATGGCGCGTCCGCAAAACACGTTTTAATCGCGTCAGTAAGATGCCCGGTTTCCAGTGCGCCTTCTTTTCCATGATCGCCAAATCAAGCCGCATTTCCTCCTCTCTAATCTGACGGCCTTCCCCCGCGTAGTGACGAATTACCGGGCAACACGTTTTGGAATCCACATGGAATGCGTAGGGGATGTTGTTCCACCGCTTGTCGATCCACTCGACCTTTGATTGGGCCACCGCGTCGGGCTCACAACCGATGCCCTCCTCCTCAAATTCTGGAGCGCAAAGACAATGAATCAGAGCTGCCTGCTCCCACCACTTATGGTCAATGTAGCGCTCCAGGCTCCACAATTTTTGCAAAAAAGAGCGACTCCAATCACTGTTGCGAACGAGCATAACCCCAGAGTTCGGACTCAGCTTCGTCGGAGTTTGATAGCGAACTAAATAGAGGTCTTTCCCCTCGCGCACCAAATCAAGTGGATTTGCGTCCGAATCGACATAGATCGCATCGCTATCGACCCAAAGCGCAAACGCATAGCCCCGGTCAAAGGTCTCTAAAATTGCCGGAATTTTAGCCCACGCGGCCGGACGCCCTTCCGGGGCAAATGTTGGCTTAAACGCATCGAAACCATGCTTCGCCGCACACCTCTCGAGCGAGTAAAGACCCATCCGACCCATCTGCTCATAATTCGCGTCAAACGTCGTGATCAATGCAAGGGTTTTGCCGTTATTATCGTCTCCCATTTACCAAAACCAAACCTAGTTCGGATCAACTCGTCTTACAAGGGGATAGTAATCCCCCAGGGAGGGACAGACCGCTGGGCCGTCCGCCCCGTTCCTCGGACCGCCGCCCATGCCACCCCGATCCGACTGTAGGGGCGTTGCTCGAAGACGCCCAATCCTGCCTCTCTCGGAAACAAAAACAACTTCAGTGCGTAGTCGGTAGACGAAGCCTTTGTTCTTCAGTTGCCCCACGGGCACCCACTTCATCACCCCTTCGGGGCGCCATCTTCGATCGCACCATCTCCGCACTCTCGTGCTTCGTGTTCTTCAGTTGCCCCACGGGCACCCACTTCATCACCCCTTCGGGGCGCCATCTTTTTTCGCACCATCTCCGCACTCTCGTGCTTCGTGTTCTTCAGTTGCCCCACGGGCACCCACTTCATCACCCCTTCGGGGCGCCATCTTCGATCGCACCATCTCCTCACTCTCGTGCTTCGTGTTCTTCAGTTGCCCCACGGGCACCCACTTCATCACCCCTTCGGGGCGCCATCTTTGATCGCACCATCTCCGCACTCTCGTGCTTCGTCGTGTCCATACCATTCACCTCGTTCATAGACCTGATTCAAAACAGTCCTGCCCCTCAGCAACAAAAACAACTTCAGTGCGTAGTCGGTAGACGAAGCCTTTCGTGTCCATTCGTGGTTAAAAAACCTCTGCCTCTCAGCCAACCACAATCACATTGGACAATAATCACGGAATATTGGACATTCGCCCGCTTTGTCCGCCGCACCTATCCAACTCGATCCTTTGCTCTCCGCGTCGCCATCGGTTTCAAACCTGAGTTTGATCGGCCGACTATTGCGACTCGCCTGGCGATACCGCGCCGACTCGATCAAGGTTCTCGGACTGCAACTCCTACTCCTCACGCTGGGCTTGAGCGGACTCAGTCTCACCGGACTCGGCATCGACTACATCCGCTACACCCTCGCCAGTCGGGGCCAGCTTGCCGAGACCGTGCCGATGCCCCGCACCGCGTTCGGGGTCGGACTTCCGACCGATTGGACCGCCATGCATGTGATCATGCTGCTGGCCGGCGGTATCCTCGTTTTTGCCCTGCTCCGGGCCTTGCTCAACTTCACCTACACCATCGCGGTCAACCGCCTCGTGCAGGAAAAACTCGTGGTCGATCTGCGCAGCGAAATCTACCACAAACTCCAACGCCTCAGCTTCCGGTTCTTCGACGCCAATACCACCGGCTCGATCATCACCCGCGTCACCGGCGACGTCCAATCGGTGCGCATGTTCGTCGATCAGGTCTTGATTCAACTCATCATCATGGGGGTGTCGCTCACGATCTACATCGCCTACATGGTGAGTCTCAGTCCCGCGCTCACATTCGCCTGCCTCGCCACTACGCCGATCATCTGGATCCTCTCCACCGTTTTCTCCCGTCACATCCAGCCGCGCTACGCCCAAAGTCGCTTGCTGATTGATAAACTTATCCAGCACTTCGCCGAAAGTATCCAGGGCATGCAGGTCATCAAAGCCTTCGGCCGCGAAGCCCATGATCGCGCCGCCTTCGATGCGAAAAACCAACACGTCTACGATCAACAACAAGGCATCTTCTGGCGCGTCAGTTTGTTCTCACCCACCATCGGTTTCCTCACCCGCATCAACATCATGATCTTGCTCGGCTACGGCGGCTGGCTCGTCGTGCAGGGCCAACTCCCCCTCGGCACCGGACTCGTCGTCTTCGCCGGACTGCTCGAACAGTTCTCTGGCCAGATCAATCAGATCGCCAACATCGTCAACAGCGCCCAGCAATCCCTCATCGGTGCCCGCCGGGTCTTCGAGATTCTCGACGCCCCCGTCGAGGTCACCAGCACTCCCACCGCCCTCCGTCGACCGCGTTTCACCGGCCACGTGCAGTTCGAAAACATGGGCTTCGCCTACGACGGCATCGATCCCGTCCTGCGTCACATCGACCTCGACGTGCCCACCGGGAGTTGTGTCGCCATCCTCGGCGGCACCGGCGCCGGTAAGAGCGTATTGATGAGTCTGATACCTCGATTTTTCGACCCCACCAGCGGTCGCATTCTGATCGATGGCGTCGACCTCCGTGATTTGCACCTCGACGACGTGCGCCGCAACATCGGCATCGTCTTCCAAGAGAGTTTTCTCTTCTCCAACACTGTCGCCGCCAACATCGCCTTCGGCCACCCCGAGGCGACCCGCCCGCAGATCGAGAAAGCCGCCCGCATCGCTGCCGCGCACGACTTCATTTCCGCTCTCCCTCAAGGCTACGACACCGTGCTGGGCGAAAGCGGCAACACCCTCTCCGGCGGTCAACGTCAACGTCTCGCCATCGCCCGCGCTGTGTTGCTGGAACCACCCATCCTGCTGCTCGACGATCCCACCGCCGCCATCGACAGCGAAACCGAACACGAAATCTTCACCGCCCTTGATCGCGCCATGACCGGTCGCACCACTTTTCTGGTCGCTCACCGCCTGAGCACCCTGCGTCGCGCCGATCAGATCATCGTGATGGAAGCCGGTCGCATCGTACAGCGCGGCACTCACGCCGAACTCCTGCGCGCGCCGGGCGCCTATCGGCGCGTGGCTCGTCTCCAGCTCGTCGATGCCGCCGGACTCGCCGACGACAGTCCCGATTTACCCCTCCCGGGAGGTGCCGCATGAACCCGCTGCGCTCTCCCCAGCCTGCCCCGCCCGCCAGCCTGCGCCCCGGCCTCGTAATCCAGTCTCAGCCCGACGAGGTCGAAGCTCAGTTTCGCCCCCTGGATTGGGGGCTCATCCGCCGTCTCTTCGGCTACACTCAACCCATCGCCCGCAAACGCAACGCCCTCATCGCGTTGACCGTGATCCGCTCCGCCCAACTCCCCGCCCTCGCGTGGATGGTCGGCAGTATTATCGCCGGTCCGATTTCCCTGCACGCCGTCGAGCCGTTGCTCTGGGCCGTGTTCGGCTACTTCATCTTAGCCTTCAGCACGGACTTCCTTTTCCACTTCCGCCAACGCTACGCTCAACAGCTCGGCGAACACGTCGTGCAGTCGTTGCGCGGTGAAATATTCGCATCCCTCCAGCGCCAACCCATGGCCTACTTTCACCGCGTAAAACTGGGCTCGATCATCGGTCGGATGACCTCCGATGTGCAGACCCTGCGCGTGGGCATTCAGGACGTGTTCTTCGTGAGCATCGTGCAGATCGGTCAGATGATCTGTGCCGCTGGCCTCATGATCTGGACCGATGCCGTGATGTTTCTTGTCGTCGCTGGTCTTGCCCCGATCCTTTGGGGACTCAATCGCCATTTCCGCAGCCGCCTCAGTCGCCAATCTCGCGCCAGCCAAGAGAGCTTCAGCCGCGTCACGGCCAACCTCGCCGAGTCCGTCAACGGTATCCGCGTCACCCAAGGTTTCGTGCGCGAAGATCTCAACGCCGGACTCTTCCGCGAACTTATCAACGATCACGCTCGCCACAACGTCGCCCTCGCCCGCACCTCGGCGATCCTCCTGCCCATCCTCGAACTCAATAGCCAATTTTTCATCGCGATCCTGCTCATGCTCGGTGGTTGGCGCACGTTCGAAGGCGTGATGGCGATGTCCGACCTCATCAGTTTCTTCTTTCTCGCCAACGTCTTCTTCGCGCCGATTCAAACCCTCGGCAATCAGTTCAATCAAGCGCTCATCGCCATGGCCGGAGCCGAGCGCGTGTTTAAGATCATCGACCGCCAACCGGAATGGACTGATCCCGCCGATGCCATCGCCCTCCCCGCTCCCACTCCACGCCAAGGCACCGCGGTCGAATTGCGCCACGTAAGTTTCGGCTACACGCCCACCAAGCCCGTGCTGCAGTCCATCAACTTTGCCGTCGCGCCCGGACAATCCGTCGCGCTCGTCGGACACACCGGCAGCGGCAAAAGCTCGATCCTCAACCTGGTCACCAAATTTTACCTACCGGACCACGGCGAGGTGCGGCTCGATGGCCACGACATCCGCACCCTCACCAGCCAATCAATCCACCAGCAGATGGGCATGGTGACGCAGCAAAACTATCTCTTTTCCGGCACGGTGCTGGACAACATTCGGTTCGGCCAACCCACCGCCACCGACGCCGAGGTGGCCAACGTCCTACGCCAACTCGACTGCCTCGATCTCTTCACCGCGTTGCCTCGTGGCTTAGCGACCGATGTCGGCGAAAAAGGCGGTGGCCTCTCCTCTGGGCAGCGCCAACTCGTCTGTTTCGCCCGTGCCTTCATCGCCAACCCTCGCTTGCTCATCCTTGATGAGGCGACGAGCGCCATCGATGCACTCACGGAAGCACGCCTACAAACCGCCCTCAAAAAACTTCTCACCGGTCGCACCAGTTTCATCGTCGCGCACCGCCTCAGCACCATTCGCGACGCCGACCTCGTTCTCCTGCTCGAGCACGGCCACATCATCGAACGCGGCACCCACCAAACTCTCCTCGCCCAAGCCGGTGCCTACGCCCGCCTCAACCAAAGCTTCGCCCAGTCGTGAGCGGGCAAAAAGGATCGATCCTTACGGTTTGACCTTAACTGGTATCGGGGTCGGGCAAGCTGGAGTAGAGGAAGTCGGATTATATCAAACCGTCAGGGTTGATCCCTCCGAAATTCTCACCCTTTCGCTCATTCGGCCGGCTGCGTTTTTTCTGGTTTGATGTGGTGATAGGTCAGAGGCCGAACATGCGGAAGTCGGGGAGGCGGGAGGCGGCTTTTCGCTGTTCGATGTGGGCTCGGATCATGTCGCGCAATTCAGTGCGGGCGGCGGGGCCTTGCAGGGCGCCTTTCGCGTCCTCCAGCGATTCGATGTAGGGCTGGAGGTTCGCTAGGATGGTCTCGATGGCTTCTGGCTCGCCGGTGAAGGGATTGGCGAAGCGGCCGACGATGGCGAAGTGCGGCAAGTAGGGGATGGAAGCGACCTCTTGGCGCAGATCGGCGACCTGCTTGTTGAGGAGTTCGATGTAAACCTTGATCTTCTCGTCGGTGAGTCGGTCGAGATCGTCTTCCTCACGGTGAATCCAGAAGAGCTCGAGTCGCAGCAAGGTGTGCAGGTCACCTTGTTTGTAGGCGGCGGTGAGCTCCTGCATGAGGTGGTGTTTTTGCTCGCGCTTGACCGGGTTGCTCTCGAGGTCGGGGTGAAGGACTTTGGCGAGTTGTTTATAAATGACGGAGATGGTGCGTTTGCGGGCGGCCTCGGCCTGCTCGGCCTGCACGCGAGGGTCGGCAGTCTTGGCCTTGCGCTTGCCCTGGGATTGGCGCGCTCGCGACGTCGAGGCGGAGTTGAACCCCTCCCGATCGAAGTCGTCGATGCCGATGCCCTCCGTCATTTGCCGTTCGATTTCCTGCTGGATCTCGTCGGGGCTCATGCCGCCGCGAAAGCCGGCAGGGTCGAGGCCTGATTCCCGAATGAGTTCGGCGACAAAAGGCGGCAGAACGTTGATTTCATCGTCGCCGTCGGAGCGTGAGGCTTGCGCGATGGCGTCGCGTTTTTTGAAGTGTTCGATCAGGGCGACCAGTTCGGGGTCGGTGAGCTCGGGTTCGTGATCCAAGACGAGATTGAGCTGGGTTTCGATCAGGTCGGCGAGGGCGTTGCGTTGGCGCGCCCCGAGTTTCCCGGGGTTATGGAGGTGGATGGCGAGTTGGCGGACGACGTCTTTGCGCAAGCCGTGTTGACGCTGTTCCTGGGGGTGGACGCGATCGAAGTAGGTGGTGAGAAAGCGTTCCCAGAGGGTGGTGATACGGCTCTGGCGGGCGCGGAGTTTTTCGACCTCTTTGAGCAGTTGTCCGAATTTTTTCTGTTGGCGGGAGAGGCGCTTGGCGGGCTTGCCGCCGGTGAGGCGCACGCTCATCGGCTGGGCCTTGGCGCTCCTGTCTCCGTCGAGTTCAAAAGGGAAGTCTGTCTGCTTTTTGGATTTTGCCATGGAAGGCATCTACGCAACGGCAAGGCTGTTCGCGGCTGCAAGTAAAACGGTTGGGACGCGCGAACTTTTTGCCGCCGCCACCGCAATATCCGCCCCAACGCCGCCTCAGACATCCTGACGTGCCACTTCGTTAGCCCTATCTTGTTGAATTCTCAGAGATCATTTGCTGCCTGCCCTCGGTCTCTCCGTCGAAGATGGTCGATGTCTGACGGAAGGGGAGAAAAGGGGAAGGGGAGAAAAGGGTCGATCCTGACTGTTTGACATTAACTGGTATTGGGGTCGCGCAAGCTGAAGAAGACGAAGTCGGATTATTTCAAACAGGAAGGATTGCCCCCTTCGGACTTTCACCTTGGTGTTGTTGAACAGTCATTTTCTCGGAGGTCTGGTGTTTGAATCTGTGTTTATCTGTGTGCATCGGTGGTTAAAGAAAGCCTTGCCCCTCCGCTCGGATTTATAACGTCAAGTCGGACTAAAGACGCCCTGCCTTGACTTTTGACTAATCGCTATCGGATCCGCCCCGGAAAGATGAGGCTTCGTGATTCGCATTTGCACGGAAACACGACCGCCTTTTCTGTTCCACGATTGCCCCGGCCCGAGACCCAAGTGGGACAGATTTTCACCTTGCATCAAAATCCGCCCGTTTCTTTGACCACCCTGGCCTAAATGCCGCATCCTAACCCTACCGGTGCGGGAGTTGTTCCACTTTTTCAAGGGCGCGGCCAGCGATCGCGCGGAATTCGGGACTCACCGCCGTTTCGTCTGCGGCAACTCGTCGCCAAAACGCGACGCCCCCCCCCTACGGCTTTCCTCCACGCAGGTTCGAGCGCCGGCAAGGATGGTTTCGCAACGAAGTCCACGTCACGCAATCCGCCGGGCAACGGTGTCCGGGAAGAGGGAAAGGTTTGTTACTGAGCAATGGCTTAGGCAACGGAATCACTCACCGCCGATTTTATTGTGAGACAAGCTCCTAGATCGTCAGACATCCAAATTTAACCGAATTTTTTGCGACGACGGCGGCCATAAAATGCGGCGCGTCTCCATGGGGAGCACAAATCAGTGGTCCAAGCATCGCGTCTGTAGATTTTCGGGCACCCATCCCACGGCATCCCCGCCCAAAACGGCGGGGGCGGGGGGGGGGACGCCTGAACCAAAGTTTCACCCCGTCGTAAACGGGCAGAAGAGGTGCAACGCACGCGCGCCATCCTACTCGCCAAGGTGGGTAAGGACCGCTGGGCGTCCGCCCCTTCCCCTCGACTCTGTTTACTCTGTTAGCTCCTGTAAAAACTCCCGTGCGTCAGCCCCGCTCCTAAACTCACGGGCCTAATCAGACTGCGATCCTCACTTTTCGGACCGCCGTAATTCGTCCTCAATGGCCGCCTTCATTTCCGCCGGATCGTCGGGTGTGACCACGATGGTGCTGGCTCCCAATCCTACCACCAAAGCGAGATTCGGCTGGGTCATGTAGGCCTTGTAGTCGCCGACCACCGAATTGTGAAAGCGACCGATATAGCCAAAGAGTCCGCCGATACCGAAGATCCGAATCGATCCCATTGTCGCATGCGGATTCACCGTAATTTCCGTCACGTCCGCCAACGGAAAACGCGTGGCCCAACCAATCCGATGCACCACCAAATGATCATCCTGCAGGCTGTAACCGGAGACGGAGAAGAGGTAACAAATCAAAACCACCGCGAGAGATGGAAACATCACATACGGAATAAAGATACCGGGAATCACCAGCAAGGCGACCACCACCCAAGTGGTCCATTTCAACGCACGCGTCCACGGCGCACCGAAGTTCTTCCGTCGCGACTTGGTCCGCAGGTCCTCAACCTCCAACTCGAACCCTTCCGCCAAAACCCGTAACGTTTCAGCCGACGGTTCCGCCCCGCCCTCCAAACGTTGGATCGTGCGCACGCTCAATCGGGTTAACTCCGCCAGACGCTCCTGCGTCCAAGCTCGTTTCAGGCGTTCCAGTTTAAGCCGAGAGGAAGAGTCGAGATGCATAGGAGAAGAGACGGGATTCATCGAAACGAATCTATCCGATTTAATCAAATCGCACCACGCCACCACCCCGACATCTACCCGCCAAGCCCTCGTGCGTCGTCGAAAAACGAAGCCTTTCGGTCGCACTATGAGAGGACATTGCTTGAGAGGTTGTGACGCAACTGCGGATGAGAGCAGCGTCGGGATACGCAATTAGAACAAAGTAATCTTGGCCGCTAACGCAAACTGTTTGTAATTGCGCCGACCAAGTGCTGGGGGCGAGCAACGGTCCCTTTCTCTGCCCCTCGCAAGCCCGCCAGAGTTAACTACATCAAGGGCATCGTCCCGATTCCCAAAGATTTCGACGGCGTAAAAACCATCCGCTACAAAGCCGACGCAATCACCCCCGTTGATCACTCAGGGGCCAGCATCCATCACTCCGTGGACGGGAATTTCCTAAGTTGAATTGAGGACCACTTATCAAAACGTGCCTAACCCTCCTGTCGAAAATCACCTACCCAAACGTCTGACTTCTCAAACCCCGCAAGGTAGCTAAGTCGCCCCAATCGGTCACTCGCGGAACCGGTCGCGGTGCCGTTCTGCTTCGTTTTCCGGTCATTCTTTGGTAGTGGGTCAAATGCTGCTGCACAAACGCCTGGCCTCCGATCACGGCGCCATCGGTAAAATAACGAACGCGGCACCGCAGCACCTGATGGAGTGGCAATCGCCCCTTCGATTTAATCACCTTCTGCATGGCCGCGGCATCAATCTTGGCACCTCGTTCCTTGGGCGCGGCCCCTTTGCCAAAGAGCGTTTCGCGGTAGGCATTCTGAGCCCACGACCACCCCTGCTTTCGCGCGCCCTCAATCATTCGAACAAAACCCCGCTGCGCCGCCGGGTGGCCTGCCAAGGCTTCGGCATAGCCGCAAAACCGATAGTCTTTAGGATCAACAACTAACCCAGCCCGGACTGGGTTCAGATCAATGTAGGCTGCCATCGTGCAAAGCACCCCTGATTTGGCTTCGACTAACACACTCTTGAAGCGCTCGGCCCAGAGAGTGCCATAGCGTTGATGGCTCCGGTTAAACCAGACTGAGAACCGTTGTTTCACCAGCTTCATGAACGGCGAAAGGTCGCCCATCATCGCGAGCTGACGATTTCGCCAAGCGTTCGCCTCCGCGCCCTCCGTTTTTAGCTGCGCCCGAATCACCTCAAAACGAGCCGTCTGGTATCTGGTGGGTTTCGGATAGAGCACTCGGTAGCGGCGAACCAACTCGGTATCATCAATAACCGCCCTCTGAGGAACCCGCACCAGCACATGGAAGTGGTTGGACATGATGGCGTAAGTGATGATTTCCAGACCGCAGTAATCCGCAATCTGCCACAGCTGTCTCCGCAGCACCTCCTTCGCCACATCATCCAACAACCGCTCCCCGTTCACCGTGCGAGTCATGCAGTGATACACCGCCTCCCCCTCTGCCGCATCCACCTTAATCCGCGCCTGTCTCATTCAACTAGGAAACCCCAAGTCCAGCGCCATCGTCAACCTCTATTATAAGTCTGTCCCTTTAAAGACCCGAGGATTAGGAAACCACCTCACTTTTTTAACAATCTACGGGAATCTGCCAAAATTTCCCGCTGAAGCCCGACGGAATAGGGTCTCGATATTCACTGAATGAGAAAATTAGGTTCCCCCGAAATCAAAGGAATGCGCCTGTATGACAAACGAGTTTTTCTGAGCAATCTGGAGTAGTTATCAAGCGTCGCGTCCTTCGCGGTGGTTGGCTCAAAATCTTGGTTTAATCGACCGGGCCGCAATCCTGAAAAACAACCAGCGCCTTGGCGGCTAAATCGCCAAGGCCTTCGCATGTGCAATCGCCTGACGGAGCTGTTTCAAATCCACCCGATACGGAACGTTATAGTTCTGCGAATCAAAGCCCTTCGTTCCCAGAATCAAACAGGGTTGCTGCTTCATCGCGGCAATCGTCGCCTGATTCGAATTCAAATAATTAATCACCAATTGGACCGTTCGGGCGGGCGCAAAGAGCACGTTCTTCATCGCCGAACCATGCTCTCCCGCCACCAGTTCAACGTTTTGAAATAGGGCGATTTGCTCCTCCCAACTCAGCGATTCAGGAGCCACGACGGCGAACCCTTCTTCCTTAAATAGTTCTTCTACCTCTTGGTGGTTTTCCGCCACCCTCAACAAGGGCATATTGCCCCGACTTAGAAAAACATAACGCAGCGTGGGTATCTGTGAAGCCGTCAATCCGATCTTCGCCTGCAGGAACGTCGAGTAAAACTCCCCCGCGCTCGGATGGAAATGATGATCCCGGTGCATCATCGTTGGCACGACCACAAACGGTGCCGTCAAAAATTCCTCATTTGGCACGGAATATTCGACGAGCCGACTCGCATCCAAATCAAACAACTTCGCCAGACTCGCTCTCGCCCAATCCGCTAGGTCGTCAGGAATCGCCACCGCAAAACACTGCAACCATTCGGGGCGATCCTGATGGAGGAGAAACAAGCGCGGAACCAAATCGAGCCACCAATGCCCATAACTATTGTAACCGCGGGAGATAAACCAAAGCAGGGGCCTGTCCACCACTTTGACCGAACTTTCCCGATGCCAAAGCGACACCGCCTCTGGCACCGCCCGCGTTTGGTCGCACCACTCCGTTGGCATGGTCAGCACGTCGCGGCCCAGTCGACCTGATTGGTAAACGTAACCCTCCCCTCCGCAGATTGCATCGGGAATCACGAAACAACCCAGCGCCGGAATCAGTCGCGGCTCCACCTGGCTCCAACTTTTCTCCCGTCGACTCAAAAAGTGAACCGAGGGCGGCAAAGAGACCGCCGGACTAGACCACGCTGCCGGCCTCATTTCATGAAAACCAGCGCGTCCTGCGACCACCTCTTCGACCGACAAATTCGGCTCCCGCGGAAGCGCAATCCAGCCGGGCAACTGCTGCCGCCGCCGCCAAAGCTGACTCTTTCTTTTTAGATGCCGATAGATCCTCTGCAGCATTAGGGTATTTTTTTATTCATTACAGGTAGGATAAAAAGAGGGAGAGAATCGATCGAAACTCATTGGTAAAAACACCCGACTCCCGCTTCAGGTCACTGATTTCCGCCAAACTCAGCCAACATAAACTCTCCTCGTCTGGAGCCGAAAACCCATCGGGAACAACTAAAACCACATAACGGTTAACCTCCCGAAAGAACCGCCCCCCTTCTTCCGACAATCGGCAATCGTAAACCACCTGGGCATCCGCTGCTCCAAACGCCTCACAACGAGCACAGAGTTCTCCGACCACATCTCTCCCTTGTGTTTCACCAGGATAAACTTGGAGCGTAACTGAAAGCTGTGCTCCGTTCTTGAATCCCGGTTCAGGTGATAATTTGGAGCCCAATTTGAGGATCCCTTGTTCAAGGCGCGCAACCAGCAACACCAATCCCAGACTAACCGAAGTAATGAGGGGCTGCGACCAATGAGCAACCTCCCGATCTACCGCCTGCACCGCATAGTATCGCACCGCCAGATCACTGCCTAAGGACTTGGGCACGAGACCATCACTACCGAATTCCCATCCCGGTATTTCGTCCAAACCCACGATCGTGGTTTTTTTCGACAAAGCCCGCTGCTGATCCTCTAGCCATTGGCGAAACGCCGCCTGCGTGGAGGGATCTATTGGCGCGTGGTAGGAGCGCCAAAGCTGCTCGCCAAATCCAGACTTCCCTCGCCATCGGCCAAAGGGCTCTCCGTCCCCACAAAACGCAGCCCAATCAGTAGATGACAACACGGAGCGCGCATCCGTATTCAACAAGAAATCATGGATAATCAGTCGACCAATCACTTCAATCGGTAACCAGCGCCAGGCTAACAATTCCGGTGAATCTAGCTCAATCGAATCCACCGGAACCGACACCACCATGTTGCGATTATACTTATCGATGAACCGTGTGCCTTGCTCACTCTGCAAAACATCGGTCACGGCAGGCCGCTCCTGGGTCTGCAAAAAATACTCCGAGAACGGCGCAATCTCACCGCCATGCCGAAGTTCATAGTTACTCTTGGTGCACTGAAAACTGGGCGCGAGTTGGGTGCCGCCAAGATTGCCCGGTTCAGTCTTCGCTTGGACCAGTAAACTCACCCCGCGATCATCCCGACACATCAAGAACCCCAAAATCCCGATCTCAAGTTGGAGAATGAAGGGCTGCGAGGCATCGCTCCTGGCCTTACCCATTCCGTGCCGCAGGCCCACCACCGAAAAGAAACCGCCCGAGTCGTGCCTGAGATGCCCGTTCTCAAACCTCCACTTATGCATTTCCAGCCAAGTGATTCGTTGCGCCGAAAACTGGCTCCGCCCCGCCTGTTGCTCCCGCCATCTCAAGACAGCTTGATATTGAACATCATCCATTAAACCAAACCTCCGAACATCATTGGCCTCCTTGTAGGTCAGAAAGGTCACTCGTCAACGATTGAACCTCATATCCCACCACCGAAATAATTGCCGGATCATCAGGAGAAACACGCTTAGTCTTCAGAGCGAGAGGTCGTCATGCACCAAAGGGCGCCGTTCAATTTTATTATTGGGGTAGCTTCATGAATTTAAATACTGACTTTGGATCAGTGCTGAGTCCCGCCCGGCGCGACGGTGCCCCACCCTCCTCTAAACCAAGTCCGAAACCAGCGGCTAACTTAAATTGAACGGGCAATAAACACCTCAGGGTATTCTCTCAAACTTCAGCGGAAACGTTCCGTTCGAATCGTATTGGGCGACGTAAAGATTTCCTTCTCGGTCAAAAAGAATCCCGTGCGGATGCAAAAAGGTGTGCGCATCGTGGCGCATTTGGAGCAACGTCCCATCCTCGTATTCGGGCGGCTCCCCCCCCAGGTTTGCGACCACTTTGAAATCCCGGTTTAACACGGTCAGGTAGCCCGCGGCCAACAGATCGGTCGGCCAGTCGTCACCCAGATTCGGAATCACTAAATGGTTTCGATGAAAAACAATATCTCGCGGATTACTGCCGGGAAGCGAAATCGTATCGATCCATTCCCCGGACAAGGAAAGCCGTTTGAGTCGTTGCTTGTCACTCAGCGCTAGGATGGGTTCAGGCCGGCCCGAAGAGGAGAAATCAACCGCTCCACCATGCGGTCCATAATGCTCGTTCCTAGCTTCACCTTCACCCAAATCACCGCCGAAAGCATCAAGGAATTTTCCCTTCGAATCGAACCGCAGCACGTAGTCTTTACCGTAACCATCCAACACCACCAAATCGCGATTTGGCATCACGATCGTTTTCGAAGATCGAAACTCATTGGGTGAGGCATACAAGCCCGACTCCATGGGGCATTCGATTTTGAACAAAACTTCCCCACCGAGTGTCGTTTTCCAGATCGCGCCGTTCCGGCTATTATCCGTGATAAACAGGTATTCCTCATTGCCCTCCCCTACGATAGTCAACCCATGCGCGGACGGCGTAAAGTCGCCCCAATAACGAATCAAATTCCCCTCGGTATCCAGCACCACGACAGCGTGATCCGCGTGGGCATTTACGAGATAAAGGAGTCCGCTACGGTCCTGCACCATCGCGTGACCATGGCCTATTTCAACTTCCTCTCCGGCTGCGGAGGCCCACCCCGGAACCAGCCGGTATCGCCACTCCCCCTGACCGATCACAATCGCTTCCGTTGGCGGACGATAATCAGTCTTCTTTCGATGAGGCAAATCGTGCCCCCAAGCCACTGCTCCATCCCCACAGGATGACTCCGAACAATGACTTAAACAGCCATTCGAAAATTCCTGAGAAAGGCAGAATAACATCGTCTCGTTTAGCCGAGAAAGTCATCGAGCGCCCGACCACATCCGTTGGTGCCACGAAAATTTTTGCCCAAAAATGTAGATGTGAATCTTTCATAATCGATCCCACGCAGGTGGGAAAAAGTTATCCGGAATCCATCCACATGCACGGATTTTCCGCCAACCACCCCAAGGGAGGGACGGACCGCCGGGCCGTCCCCCGTGCCCCTCCACCCCATCCCAATGTAGGGGCCTGGCTTGCCCACGCCCACCCCTGCCTCTCAGAGCAAAAACAACTACGCCGGGTCAGCCCACCACCCCGTAGTCGGTAAACGAAGCGTTTGTTCTTCAGTCGCCCCTCCCGAGCACAATCTTCGATCCCACTGTCCTCGCGCCTACGCGCTTCATCGTGTCGATTCGTGGTTACCGAAAACCCTGCCTCTCAACCCGCCCAACCAAAAGGTCCGCTGCCCAAACCGACCCCATCCCAATGTAGGGGCCTGGCTTGCCCACGCCCGCCCCTGCCTCTCAGAGCAAAAACAACTACGCCGGGTCAGCCCACCACCCCGTAGTCGGTAAACGAAGCGTTTGTTCTTCAGTCGCCCAAAAGGGCGCCTCCTTCATCACCCCTCCGGCGCACAATCTTCGATCGCACCCTCTCGCGCATGCGCGTCCCGTGTGCCCGTCATGCCCACCTTGGCTTTACCGACGGAAGATCGTGGTTAAGAAAACCCTGTCTCTCAACCCGCCCCACACCCCCACGATTCGCAATCTGCTCAAAGTGTGATAGAACATCCCTCGCATGCAGATTAATTTCGACAACACTTACGCCCGCCTCCCCACCCACTTTTTCTCCCGCCAAGCGCCTTCGCCCGTGGCCGCGCCGAAACTGATCCGCGTCAATCACGCCCTCGCCGCAGAGCTCGGCCTTGACGCTGCGCAACTCGACACTCCCGAGGGTCTCGCCATCCTCGCCGGCAACGCCATCCCCGCCGGCGCCGCCCCCCTCGCTCAAGCTTACGCCGGCCACCAATTCGCTAACTTTGTCCCTCAACTCGGCGACGGACGCGCCATCCTGCTCGGCGAGGTCATCAACCTCAAAGGCCAACGCCGCGACATCCAACTCAAAGGGCCCGGTCCCACCGCGTATTCACGTCGTGGAGACGGACGCGCCGCGCTCGGGCCCGTGCTCCGCGAATACATCGTCAGCGAGGCGATGACCGCCCTCGGCGTCCCCAGCACCCGTGCCCTTGCCGCCGTCGCCACCGGCGAAACCGTCTACCGCGAAACCCCGCTGCCCGGCGCTATCTTCACCCGTGTTGCCGCCAGCCACATCCGCGTCGGCACTTTCCAGTTCTTCGCTGCTTGCGATGACTCCGCGGCCTTGCGCACCCTCGCCGATTACACCATCGCCCGACACTACCCCGCCGCCGCGCAAGCGGCCAACCCCACGCTCGCCCTCCTCGAATCCGTCATTCGCGCCCAGTGCGATCTCGTCACGTCGTGGCTCCACCTCGGTTTCATTCACGGGGTCATGAATACCGACAATGTCGCCATCTCCGGCGAGACGATCGACTTCGGTCCCTGCGCCTTTATGGACGACTTTCACCCCCAATGTGTCTTCAGCGCGATCGATCGCAACGCCCGCTACGCTTGGAGTAACCAACCCGCCATCGCCCAATGGAACCTCACCCGCTTCGCCGAGACGCTACTTCCGATCCTCAGCGACGATATTGCAGCCGCAAAGTCCCTCGCCGAAACCGCCCTCGCGATTTTCCCCGACCGTTTTCACTTCGGCTACCTCGCCGGCTTCCGCCGTAAGTTCGGCCTCCCCGATTCCCTCGCCGACGAAGGAGCCGCCTTCATCAAATCCACCCAAGAAATCCTCTCCACCCAAGCGGTCGATTTCACCCTCTTCTTCCGCCAGCTCACCCGCATCGCCGCCGGCGAATCAGACGACGCCCTCCTCGCCCTCTTCAACGATCCCGCCATCGCCAAAACCTGGCTCGCGTCTTGGCGAACGCTCGCCACCCCGACCGATTCTCTCACCGCCATGCGCGCAGCTAATCCAATCCTCATCCCGCGCAATCACCGCATCGAGCAAGCCATCCAAGCCGCCCAAATGGGCGACTACGCCCTCTTCCACCGCCTCGTTGACGCCCTCGCGAAACCGTTCGACGAGAACCCCACCTACGCCGATCTCGAAGCCGCCCCCGCTCCCGCCGAACGCGTCACGCAAACCTTCTGCGGCACTTGATAAACATCATGCAACTTGGCCTCGACCGTTTCATCGCCATTCAACCTGACCCGGTCACCGGCATCTCTCCCGATCCTGCTGATCGGATGCGCGATCTGTTGGCCGAAGTCACCACCGCCGACGCCGCGGGGCTAGATTCCTTTGGTATCGGCGAGCATCATCGTCACGACTTCCTCGACTCCGCCCCCACCATAATTCTCGCCGCCGCCGCCGCGCGCACTCAACAGATTCGTCTCACCAGCGCCCTCACCGTGCTCAGCGCCCACGACCCCGTCCCCGTCTTCCAAGATCTCGCTACGCTCGACCTCATCTCCGGCGGCCGTGCCGGGATCGTCGCTGGCCGCGGTTCCTTCACCGAAGCCTTTCCCCGCTTCGGTCACGACCTGAAAAATTACGACACGCTCTTTACCGAAAAGCTCGATCTGCTCCTCAAGCTGCGCGCCGCCCCGGCCGTTCATTGGTCCGGCCAACACCGCACGGCGCTCACCGGCCAAAGCGTATTTCCTCGTCCACTACAATCGAAAATACCCATCTGGATCGGAGTCGGCGGCACACCCAAATCGTTCCGGCGCGCGGGCACGCTCGGACTCCCGCTCATGGTCGCGATCATCGGCGGCGAGCCCCGTCAATTCCGCCCCCTTCATCAACGCCCACCGCGCCCCCACCCAACTCAAAGTCGGCCTTCACCTGCTCGGCTTCGTCGCCGAAACCACCCCACCAGCCGCCGACGAATTCTTCCCCGGCTACGCCCGCGCCTTCACCAAGATCGGCCGCGAACGCGGATGGCCGCCTGTCACCCGTGAACACTTCGATGCTCTATGCGGTCCCACCGGCGCCCTCATCATCGGCGACGCCGCCCAGGTCGCCGAAAAGATTCACTCCATCGACAATGCCCTCGGTGGTATCGACCGGCTCAACTTCCAAATGAACGTCGCCTCCCTCCCCTACGCCGAAACCCTCCACGCCATCAACCTCTTGGGCCACGAAGTAAAACCCTTGGTCGCCTGACCAGCCTCAAAGCAGGACCATCGGCCCGGTCTCTCCGCCGTGGCCCCGTGCTTCAGCCGGCGATCCCTGCCGCCCGCCATTGCTAGACGACGCCCAATCCTACCTCTCGCCCCCCCCGCTGATTCGCAATCCGCTCAACCAACGGAACGTCGACCAACTCTCCCGCGTCGCACCATCTCCTCCCCCAGCGCGGTTACCGCGTTGCCAATCTTGCGTCGCGCTCAAAGAGGACTCCCAATCACATCAATCCCATGGAAATCACTCGCATCGGCTCACAACCCTCCTCCCCCGGCCCCGCCGACTACTTCACCGGATCAGTCCGCCTTGATCCCTTGTTCAAAGCCCCAGCACCAGCCCGCAGTTTCGGCGCCAACGTCACTTTCGAACCCGGCGCGCGCACCGCGTGGCACACGCACCCTCTCGGCCAGACCCTGATCATCACCGCCGGCGTCGGCCGCGTGCAACGCGAGGGGGGCCCCATCGAAGAAATCCGGCCCGGCGACGTGGTCTGGTTCCCGCCCGGTGAGAAACACTGGCACGGCGCCACGCCTGACACTGCCATGACCCACCTCGCCATCGCCGAGATCCTCGACGACAAAAACGCCGACTGGATGGAAAAGGTCAGCGACGAACAATACGGCGGGTGAATCTCGCCATTTTCTTAGGACAGACTCCGCTCCTTCCTCTCGGCTACCCGACCAAGATCCGTCTCATTCACCAGACCTTCGCGGGCCGGGCTGCCCGCCTGCCCCTCCGCCGTTGCGCCGTGCTTCAGCCCGCGAGCTCGGGGCAGCAACGGCCCTGTTCCCGAATTCTAATTGCTTACGATCATCCTCTTTTCGGCCGCCTTCTAGACCCTTTTCGGCCATAAGCCACCTGAGAAGCTTCATTTTATGGAATCGTATTTGACTCGATGCGAAGTATCCCTGCCCGTGAAGCGAGATCGGCCAACCTAAGAAATGAAACGTATTCCAACTGAAATCATTGTGCTAATCGCCATATTTTTAACGGGGGTAGTTTCTGTGCTCTGGTATGTCTATGACGCCAAGGCCAAGCAGCGAGCCGCGGCCGAATCCGCGCCTATCACCTTACCATCGCAACCCTGACCGCAGACCCGATGAAGTTGGGGCGAGTAGACGGGCAGCAACAAAACAGCTGAGTTCCTTTCCATCATCACAACGCCCCTTCGAAGGTGACAAATGCGGAGTTGAGAAACGGGGCAAACGCATTGGACGGGTCGAACGCGAATGGCGCTCAACCGGGATCAAACCCTTCAAGTAAATCGTCTAGAGCTGTTCTGATTATCCGGAAGATGAAGCTATGGCGTCTGCCCCTTCGAAAAGTCGACGTCACCTTGACAGCTTTAAGAAAAAAGGGTTTGATTCCCGATGCATAGCCGACTCTTGAAGTCTTGACCAACCGTTGAAATCCAAAATCCGGTCGAACAGGGCCTAACCCACGGCTGATGCGTGTTCGCTCAGGCAACCCGTCTGGCGATATCCAAACCCTCAAGTCTCCAAACCATGCAAGAACTCACTGTTGGGCAATTTGATCTGATTGCCAACTTCTTCTCCTTCACCATCGCTGCGATGGGTGCAGCCACCGCATTACTGTGGCTGAACCGATCACAAGTTGCGCCCTCCTACCGCCCGGCGGTCACCATCAGTGGCTTGGTGACGTTTATCGCGCTCTACCACTACTTCCGCATCTACGCCAGTTGGACCGGTGCTTACGACGTCACCGACGGCATGCTCGTTGCCACTGGCGAACGATTTAATGACGTCTACCGCTACGTCGACTGGCTGCTGACCGTGCCGCTGCTCCTCGTCGAACTCATCCTTGTGATGAAACTTTCGAAAGCGCTGACCGTATCCAAAAGTGTCCGACTCGGTATTTTGGCTGCCGTCATGATCCTCCTGGGCTACCCTGGTGAAATCGCCCAAGACGCCGGAACCCGTTGGCTCTGGTGGTCTCTTGCCATGGTTCCTTTCCTTTGGATCGTCTATGAGCTGTTCGTGGGCCTCAAATCGTCCCTTGCAAATCAGCCTGCCGAAGTCCGTGGAATCGTAAATTCCGCTCGCTGGTTGGTCCTCATCTCTTGGTCCTTCTACGCCGTCGTTTTTGTCTTCCCCATGATTGGCTTTTCGGGCGGAGCGGCGACCACCGCCGTTCAGGTCGGCTACTCCATCTCCGACGTCGTCGCCAAAGCAGTCTTTGGTATTCTCATCTACATGATCGCGGTAAGAAAATCCGCCGCCGAAGGCTACATCGTAGATGGTTCGACTTCCGCCGCCAAATCATAGCTTTGATGCAACCCTAAGTAACTGCCCGGGTCAGCTCACGCCGACTCGGGCTTTTTCCTATGTCTTTTGTATTCGTCCCGCCGCCCCCCACCGCCGCATCAGTGCCCCATGAGGCACCGTTGGTGGAACGCCGAATGCGTCGGCTTTGCACCGGACTCGACCACCCCGGAAACGTTTTCGTAACGGCCCTCGAAGATCACCTTGCAGCAGGCGGCCAAAGAGCTCGATCTCGGGTCTCGCTCAGGTGCAGCCTTAAGCTCGGGCTCGCGGAATCGGATTCGGTGGCATTGGCCACCGCGGTCGAATTGCTACACAACGCTTCCCTCATCCAAGACGACCTTCAGGACCGGGCGCAGACGCGCCGAGGCACGGCCACAGTCTGGTCCAAATACGGCGCCAATTGCGCCATCGGGCTGACTGATCTCGCGATTAGTGCGGCTTTCCGCTCCCTCGCGGATGTATCTGCGCCTCATTCAATTTCGGGTCTCATCGATCGCGTTCACCGAGCGATCGCGACGACTTTGCGCGGACAAACCGACGACCTGAGCGGATACGTGACCAACCTCGAGGGCGCGATCGCTCTCGCCCGGCGCAAATCGGGGCCCTTATTTGGACTGGCCCTGGTGCTGCCCCTTTACTTCGCCGGCCGAACGGAATATCTGACGACCGCAAATGATGCGGCCGACGACTTTGGTGTGGGGTATCAAATCTACGATGACATCATCGATCTGGACGAGGACCGAGCGGCCAATTCGGGCAGCAACGTAGTGATCGCACTGGAGAAAAATTTATCAACGGCCGCAGCGCGAACGCGCGCGCGCCGCCTCGCGGACCAGTATCTCGATTCGGCCGTAACCGCCGCGCTCAGCTTGCCCGCAAACTCCGGGCAGGGACTGGCCGACCTAGCCGCAGAGGTTGGCCAACGACTCAAACTGTTGTACGGTGAGTAAGGCCATCGTCATCGGCGGCGGGTTTGGTGGCATCGCCGCCAGCCTGCGCTTGCGGGCCCGCGGTTACGAGGTGACCGTCGTGGATCGTTGCCCTCGGCTCGGCGGACGCGCCCAGGTTTTTGAACGCGACGGCTTTCGCCATGATGCCGGTCCCACCGTGGTCACCGCCCCCTTTCTTTTCGACGAGATTTTTGAGCTCTTCGGCCGGCGTCGCCGCGATTACGTGACGTTCGTGCCTCTCGATCCGTGGTATCAGTTCTATTTTCCTTCCGGCGAAACCTTCAACTACGGCGGCACCGTGGAAAGCACCTTAGCCGAAATTGCACGTTTTTGCCCCGAAGACGTGGCTGGTTATCGCGGGCTACTCGAACAGTCGCGGAAAATCTTCGACGTCGGCTTCACCGCCTTGGCCGATCAACCTTTCGATTCCTTTGGCACCATGTTAAAACAGGTGCCCGATCTGGCCCGGTTGGGCTGCCATCGGACCGTGTGGCAGTTGGTCAGCCATCATCTGAAGGATCCTCGCCTGCGCCAGGCGTTTTCCATTCAGCCGTTGCTCGTCGGAGGGAACCCCTTCGACACCACGAGCATCTACAGCCTCATCCACTACTTGGAGCGGCAATGGGGCGTGCATTTCGCGATGGGCGGAACCGGTGCCATCGTGGACGCGTTCAGCACCCTCATGGCCGAGGTGAATATCGAGGTCCGGCTCAACACGACCGTGGAATCGGTGATCGTCGAACGCGGTGTCGCGCGAGGCGTGCGGCTCGAGCAGGGCGTACAGTTGGACGCCGATATCGTGGTATCGAACGCAGATCCAGGATTCCTCTACGGCAACATGGTGCCCAAGTCAGCTCAGAGTATTCCAGTCAGGCTCAAAAGGCGGCGAGCCAAAATGTCGATGGGCCTTTTTGTGCTCTTCTTTGGCACCCGGAAAACTTACCCGGAGGTTGCGCACCACACCATTTGGCTGGGAAAACGCTACCGAGAACTGCTGCGCGAAATCTTTCACGGCTCCACCTTGCCGGAGGACTTTTCCCTTTACCTTCACCGTCCGACGGCAACCGACCCTAGCTTCGCACCGGATGGTTGTGATTCTTTTTACGTGCTGGCCCCAGTCCCCAACCTCAACGCCGATATCGATTGGAAAAAAGAGGGGCCTCTGCTCCAGGAGCGAATTGTGAAAGCCCTCGGGGCGTCGTTGTTACCCGGTCTAGCAGACCAGATCACGGCAGACTTTTTTATGACGCCGCACGACTTTGCCGATGACTATCTCAGCGTGGCCGGGGCCGGATTTTCAGTGTCACCCCTCTTCAGCCAGTCCGCCTGGTTTCGCTTCCACAACCGCGCCGAGGGCCCGAAAAATCTCTTCCTTGTCGGCGCGGGAACCCACCCGGGCGCCGGCCTGCCGGGTGTGCTGTGTTCGGCCAAGGTGCTGGACCAAATCGTCCCGAACCCACGCCGCTCCCCGCGCCAGTCAACCGCCGTGGGGGCCGAGTGAAACTGGCCGCTGGCCAGTTCGAGTCCGCCTCGATGCCACCGCCGCCGAGCGCCGGAGCGGTGCTTAAACAACACGGTAAATCGTTTCAATTTGCCGGAAACTTCCTGACCCGAACCGCGCATCTACGTTGCGCTCGCCTGTATCGATTTTGTCGCTACCTCGACGATATTTCCGATGAAAGCGCGGACGCTGTCTGGGCGGCGAGACAGTTGAAGCAGATCGAAGCCGACCTGCAGCAAAGAGACCCGCGCGACCCAGTGGTCGCCGATTTTCTCAGCCTCGCTCACGAATGCGAATTCGAGGTAGACCCTGCGATTGAACTGGTGCGAGGAGTGCACGGGGATCTGGCCGGGGTCGATGTCCGCGACGAAGCGGAACTTAAGCGGTATGCCTATCGCGTGGCGGGCACCGTGGGCTTGATGATGTGCGGAGTGCTAGGCGTCAAAGATCCCGCCGCCCTTCCCCATGCCATCGACCTGGGCATGGCCATGCAATTGACCAACATCGCCCGCGATGTGAGCAAAGATGCGCAGGCCGGACGCCGTTACCTGCCGAAAGAACTGTTTGATCTGGCCCCCACGACCAACGCGCTCGCCATCGGCGATCCAGCGTTGCGCCGAGACATCCGCCGGGCCGTGCAGTGGCTGTTGACGGAGGCTGATCGGTATTACCGTTCCGGGGTGGCGGGACTCACCTACCTACCGCCGCGCGCCCGGCTCGGCATCTTGGTGGCGGCCCGCGTCTATCAGGCGATTGGGCGGGAAATCGAACGGCGGAACTTTGCCGTTTGGGCAGGCCGAACCATCGTTTCCCCCTCCAAAAAAGTGGTGATTGCGGCGCGGGCGCTCGGTGACTTCTGTTGGCACGGCGGACTTTGCCGAAAGCCCCTCAACCATGATGCCGATCTGCATCGACATTTGGCCGGGTTGTCGTCGGTCCACTTGCCTCCCCCGCCCCTCCACAAATAATGAAACCCGTTGACCTCGCGATTCTGGGCGGTGGTTGCGCCGGGCTTTCCCTCGCCCGCGATATCGCGCGACTGGGAACGCTAAGCCGGGTCGTCGTCCTCGAGCCGCGCCCACGCTACGAAAACGACCGAACCTGGTGCTTCTGGTCTTTGGCGGGAGAAGCAGAAGATCCCCTAATCAGCCGGCGCTGGTCGGCTTGGCGGTTTTCCCGCGTGGGCGAACAGGCAGTCCACCAATCGACCCAATCCCACTATTGCCTTATTTCCGGAGCGGATTTTTACCGCGATGCCCTCGCTTCAATTCACGCCACCGCCGCGATCGACCTCCGGCTCGGCGTTAAGGTCGACGCGGTTGAACCCACTGCCGGAAAATTTACCGTGCGAACGACGGCCGGCGACTTTGTGGCGGCCAAGGTAGTGGATACCCGTCCACCGGAAACAAAACACCGCCGCGCTCCACTGTTTTTCCAAGCCTTCGAGGGCGTAGAAATCGAGACCGATCAAACGCTCGGTGATCCCCACATTGCCGGTCTGATGGACCACATGCGCTCCGACGGCAACAGCTTCTGTTTCGACTACGTGCTGCCCCTGGGCCCTCGGCGGTGGTTGGTGGAGGCGACCCGCTTCAGCCCCGACGTCGAAACCAAAGATCTGCTGTCGCGGGACCTGCGGGAAAGCTTGCACCGGTTGATCCCATCCGGCGAATTTCGTCGCCTCCGGAGCGAAAAAGGGACCATCCCGATGGGCTCCACCCCCGCCCCCTCCACCGGTAGCGCAGGCTGGGTCCGCGCTGGAACGGTCGGCGGTGCCGTGCGCTCCGCCAGCGGTTACGCCTACCGTCGCATCCAACAGTGGTCGCAGGATTGCGCCCGCAAGTTTATCGCCGCGGAGAGCGTCGTCGGACATCCGCGAGATTCCCCCATCCGGCGCGGCATGGATTCCCTGTTTCTGCAGGTGATTCGTAATGACCCGAAGTTAGCCCCCGCGCTTTTTCTCCGACTGGCGCGGGGCATGCAACCGGATGCAATGGCGCGCTTCATGGTGGATCAAGCTCGTTGCACCGACGTGATGGCGGTCATCAAATCACTCCCCAAGACTCCATTCTTGAACCAACTTTTTCGGCGGCGACATCCCCCGTCCAACCTACCCGTGCAGCACGAGATCGCATGATCAAGGCCCACGGAATCCAGCAGTGGCTGTTCTTCATGGGCGCCGCCGGCGCGTTCACTCTCGTGTTGTTCGATGTCCGACTATCACCCTGGTCCGTGGCCGTGATGCTGGCTGGGTTAGTGGCGCTGGTGGGACTGCCCCATGGCGCCTTGGATCCGCTCGTGGCGCATAAGGCGGGCCTCTGGCGCACCCCGGGTGGGCTAGCGGGCTTTCTGGCGGCCTACCTGCTCCTCGCGGGCGCGGTCGGCTTCCTATGGTTCTTCGCCCCGATGATGGCGCTCATCGCCTTCCTCGCCTACTCGGCCTGGCATTTCTCCGGCGATTGGCGAGGGCAACTGCCGATGGGGCTGCGAATTTGCGCCGGGCTAGCAATCGTGAGTGCATCGGCGCTCCTTCATGCCGAACTTGTGACTCAATATTTTTCCATCCTAGCGGGCCCCCGCGGAGCCGCGACGCTCGTCCAATTTCTTCCCTGGATCTCACTGCCGGCGCTGGCGGGGATGACCATTGCTGCGGCACGCTGTCTGCGCGACCGGCCGGGAATTAGCGCCGAACTAGCGGTGTTGGCTGCCGCTGTCGTCGTGCTCCCCCCGCTGGTTTTCTTCCTGCTCTATTTCTGCGGACTGCACAGTCCACGTCACCTGCTGCACGCGGCACAAGGCTTGAACCGCAAAGCTGCCCTAACCACGGCCGTCGGGCTGACGGTCCTCACGGTGGCTCTGGGAGCCCTGCTTTTCGTGCTGGCACCGCCCGGACGATTCGACGACCGCCTGCTCCAGCTCACATTTATCGGCCTCGCGGTTCTTACCGTGCCCCACATGATTCTCATCGAGCACTGGAACCAAGTAAAAGGGGTCAAACACTTTAGATCAACCTAGCGACCAGCAAGAAAGTCGATTTTACTGATTCTCGATGACGCCATGGTTACAAAGTAAACGCGGTTGATAGGTTGCGGGTCTTCGTTCCTAATCAAACTCATGCCCCACCTCCGCCGCTTAATCCTTTCCCTTCTGGGCATAGGGCTCACTTCCGTTTGCCTCCCCCCTGACCGCCGCGGGCCCCAATGTGCTATTCATCGCCGTCGACGACCTGCGTCCGGAATTCGCCGCCTACGGGGCCACTCACATCACGTCACCCCATCTCGATAAGCTCGCGTCCCAAAGCATCCGCTTCCGATCGCGCGTATTGCATGGTCCCTACGTGCGGCGCATCTCGTGCCAGTATGATGACCGGCGTGCGGCCCACCGCCCAACGCTTTGTCACCTTCACCGCGCGCGCCGACGAAGAGGCCCCTTGGGCCAAAACCCTCAATACCCACTTCAAGGATAACGGCTACCGCACCGGATCACTCGGCAAGGTTTTCCACGCCAAGAATGACAGCGCTGCTGGTTGGTCTGATGCTCCTTGGCGTCCTAACCTTCCCGCCTATCAACTCTCTGCGAATCTCCCTCAAAAGGACCAAAAACATCGCGGTCCACCCACCGAATCCGCCCCGGTCGCGGACGATGCCTACGGCGACGGTTTGATCGCAAATACCGCCATCGAACGCCTGAAAACTTTGGCCGCCGAACCCGATCAGCCGTTCTTCCTCGCGGTCGGATTCTACAAACCCCATCTGCTTTTCGTCGCGCCCCAGCGCTACTGGGATCTCTCCCCCCCGAAGTCCATCAAGCTGCCCGAAAACTATAAACTCCCCGAAGACGCCCCCGCCGAATCCGCCCACACTTGGGGCGAGCTACGCGCCTACGAGGGCATCCCGAAGAAAGGCCCCATCGACGACTCCACCGCCCTTAATCTGATCCGCGGTTACTAGGCCTGCGTAAGTTACACCGACGCCCAAATCGGTAAAGTGCTCGCCGAACTCGACCGCCTCGGTCTCGCCGAAAATACCGTCGTCGTCCTCTGGGGCGATCACGGTTGGAACCTCGGCGACCACACGTATTGGAACAAACACAGCACCTTCGAATCCTCCATCCGCATCCCCTTAATGGTCCGCGCTCCCGGCATCACCGGTGGCACGCACACCGCCGGCCTCACCGAATCAATTGATCTCTATCCGAGCCTCTGCGAACTCACCGGGTTACCCATTCCTGCCACCGCCGAAGGCAAGAGTTTCGTGCCCCTATTGCGCTTCCCCGATCGCCCTTGGGCCGATGCCGCCGTAGGCCGATTCGTTCACGGCGACACCATCCGCACCGATCGCTACCGCTACACCGAATACCGTGACAACCGCGGCGCCGGCCTCCGCCAATCCGACATGCTCTACGACCACGACACGGATGCACTGGAGAACCACAACATCTCCCACCAACCCGCGCTCGC
>Ga0208413_1000320_pt1 | contig 38971 bp, 34 predicted proteins | sample AntAceMetag02UKD_FD_184761 | JGI IMG/M metagenome (GOLD analysis project Ga0208413, IMG submission 184761) | Saline lake microbial communities from Ace Lake, Antarctica - Antarctic Ace Lake Metagenome 02UKD (SPAdes) (version 2) | ecosystem: Environmental > Aquatic > Non-marine Saline and...
CCAGCTCGCGACCAGACGCAGCTCACCTCAATGAAACTATCGGGCATAAAGCCCGACCCACCTCAGCAACCGAACAGCCTACCGCCGTGGGTCGGGCTTTACGCCCGACACCCCCTGCCCCTCCGCCCCTCCGCCTCGGCCTCCCATCTCGCCAGCTCGCGACCAGACGCAGCTCACCTCAATGAAACTATCGGGCATAAAGCCCGACCCACCTCAGCAACCGAACAGCCTACCGCCGTGGGTCGGGCTTTAAGCCCGACACCCCCTGCCCCTCCGCCTCCTTATTCTTCATCGTTCTCTTTACCGTCTCCCGTCTCGCCAACTCGTGACCAGACGCAGCTCACCTCAATGAAACTGTCGGGCCTAGAGCCCGACCCACCTCAGCAACCGAACAGCCTACCGCCGTGGGTCGGGCTTTACGCCCGACACCCCCTGCCCCTCGAACCGTCCTCGAAATCCCCGTCAGCCTAACGCTCGACCATGAAATCCGCCTCGAGCACCCGTCCGTAGGTCACCACGAAATTGGTTGTCTCCCAATTCTCGTAATTCTTGGAATCATGGCTTCCCACATATTTCGCGGGAAAGCGCGGGTCCTCCCACCAAACAGTTGCCGTGGAACTCACCTTCGTGTGCACCGGCAATCTCGTCGTGCGGTGAATCCAGAACTCCGACACGGTCAGCATTCCTCCCGCCTGCACGTTGAGCCCCCGCGATTCCAAATGACTGGCATACTCGGCGTTCACCAAGTCGCTCAGCGACCATTCGCTACCATCCTGCTTGACCACTCGTTTGAATCGATAACACGGAATGCCCGCGTAGTCCGCTTCACCCACGAAGTGATAATTCACCTCCGCTGACTCATGCCGCGCCACCGCGGACAATTGCAACTGAGGCCAACGGACGGTCGCTTGCGCAGTCCATTCGTCACCCGGCTGCGCATACGGACGCAACGGTCCGGCGATCACTTCGTTCATCAGCACTGGAGCCCATTCGAGCCATTCCCGACTGCGCGGGGTCTCCCCCTCCAGCAGACGGCCATTGGCCATCACCCGAGCGCCCATGGCCTCCTCACCCTTGCGCCATTCGACATCATGGCTGCTGGGATCCGCCGCACCGATATCCAACTTAAACTCACCCGCCCGCTCCACGACGATGGAAACAAAATCCTTACTCGAGGCCACCCGCTCCTCTCCACCCGACGACTCCAAATCGATCTGTCGCATCCCACTCGAAAACACCTTTGCCCCGTCCGGATGAGGGAACCCAAACACCTCCATGAATTCCGGATACCCCGAAACGACTTGTTCCTCCCGCACCTCGACGTGCAGCGAATTTCCGGTTGACCAACCGTAGTGCGGCATCGGCCCATCGGGCAGCAATGCGAACATCATCTGACGCAGCCCTTTTGCGTGACCCGTATCGCCCCGAAACGCATGCGCATTCCCCAGGGTGCCGGCATCGCCCAACAACAGAACCTTCCCCTGTCCATGCCTGATCAACACTGCCACCGGACCTTGCGCCCCCGGGCGATGGCTCTCCATCAGCACGACCGCGTCAGCCAACGCGGACTCCGCCAGCTCGATCGTCGCACCGTTACCAAAAATGATGTCCGACACCCCATCAAAGACGGGATGGTCCGGCGCGATGGGCACCGATATCGTGTCGGTTTGGGTAGGCTGAAACTCAGCGCCAAAGCGCTTACCAATGAGATTCAATCCCGCAAAATCGAGCCCACTCTTCTCTGGATCGGGATTACTGTTGGCCACCAATACGAGGCTCCCTCCTCCGGCCACGAAAGTCTCCAGAATATCCGCTTCGCGATTGGTCAAATTCGCCCGCCCCCCCATCTCCTCTCGCACCGGACACACGAGCATATACCCCGCCACCCCTTCCAACAGAGCAGTCGATAGCGGCTGGTCACTCACCTGCGTGTCCCATTTCTCCGCGATCAATTCCGCAAAGACAAATGTGCCATTAGGAATTCCCGTCGCATCGGGCGCGTAGAAATTCGAAAGCCCCCGTAACTCCGCATCACCGCGCGCCACTCCCTGCCCATACTGTTCCTGATCTCGCGGGTGCTGGTAGTAGTCATCAAACCATAACCGACCCGCAGCGGGCAGGCTCATGCCCAAGCCCAAGGCACCCAGCCAAACTGCGGCTCGGCTGAGTTTTCGAAATGTATGGGTGACGACCATGGCAGACTCCTTTTACCGAAACTGAAACGCGTAAAGTTTCGCGTTCTTAAAATGAATCTTCAGCCGCACCGGCCGCCCGACCAACCCGGAAACATCCGCATCCCCCCCCCGCCAGGTCACCACGTGATCGACCGCTGTCGTCGAGATCGTGTCGGCCTCTTCAAACCCAAAGCCCTCGATCGGCGCATGTCGCCCATCGAGGATCTCCACCTTCACTTCACAGGCTTCCGCGCCCCATTGCTGCAATGCCGCCTGCATATTTAGCCCCAATTCATCGCCCTCGAAAGTAAAGGTGCGCGTCGTCACCCGACTGAACTCGTGACGGGCACCTTCCAAAGAAACAAACCCATCGCGCGGCAGCTTGGCCAAACCGATCTTAGCCTCGGCCTTATCCCCCAGCACGACCAACTGCTCCGGCGAACGCCAGTTCGTGCCGGTGTAGTAACAGAGCACCTCGTCGCCGTGAATGATTGGCTTATTGGCGTATACCGTGACGGCATCGAATCGTCCGTTGTCGCCGCGCCGAATGATGGACTCGCGATAGGTGCGATCGTAATTGATGCCGTCGCGACTGAAAACGAAGTTCGGCTCGATCTGCGTATTAGTGGTGGAAAAATTCCACAGGAACCCCAGATACCATCCTTCGTGGATCGTGGTCGGGAGATGGTAGAACTCCGTGTCGGGATAGTCCCGGTCATCCACCACGATGATCGTTTCCGGTTCCGACCAATTGATCATGTCCGGACTCTCCGCTCGGCCGATCGAACGTCGGTGGTGGGTGGGTGAATGCATGTGAAAATTATTCTCCATGTGCACCGCATAGGTCTCCCGAATCGGATCCCAACCAATGAATTCCGAGGGCCCCCAACGCCCGTGCTGGGTGCCGGTATCAATGATAGGGTTCCCTTCGTAGGCCGTCCAGGTGTAGGCATCCGGCGAACAATACATCTCGTAGGTCATGCCGTTGCCATCGTAGGTGCCCGAGCGCACCTGGGCTTTATAGCGTTTTGCTGGGTCGGCATCGTGCAGATCTTCGAAAAGGTAATAATAGAGCGCCGACTCAGGCAGAATGTTGTTCGCCGTGGAGCCCTCGAATTCGACTAGCCCCAGCTCCGGTTTTACCCAATTCACGCCGTCATCGGAGAACGCTTCGCACACCACGCGCTTGGCGGACTCATCATCGTGCTCCCCCTTAACAATCACTTCGGCATTTTCATCGCGCCCCGCCGCCCGAAATACGCCCGACGAATAACGCATCCGAAACTTCCCCATCCGTTGGTCAAAGATCACCCAAGCCAATCGCATGTCCGGCCCTTCCCACGGTTTGTCTCGTTTGATCACCGGATTATCGGCCAACTTGACCGCCGGATTCAACTTCTGCCGGGTGTTCTCCATCGTCTCGATGATCGCATCGTCAAAAAAGAACTGCCGTTGGCTACCGATTGGGTTGAGGCCCGCCGCGGCGACATCGGGGCTTAGCCCGGATGTCAACCCTAGCGCGACCAACAGAGATTTAATTCGCAGAGACTTCATAGGGTCAAAAGGGAGGTTTCAAAAAACTAGTCCAGCGCGAGAATCGTGCCCGCAATATGCGGAACGGTATCGCCGGCCACATTCATGTAATAAGTCACAAGGACTCGCTTGTCGTCCAGCACCACCGACCACGGATAGCCGAGGTCATTGTTCACGCCGTCGTCCCGTAGCACGATCTCCGGCGCCGTCGCGAAATCCGTGCACTCCGCGTTGAGCACCCGGGCGCGAATACCCCGCGGTTCATGCCGGTAACCATAAACTAATAAGACCCGATCATCCGTCAAACGCGTGGCGTGCAACGGATGACCTTGCCACCCCATGCCTTGCCACGGCTCAAAGCTCTTACCCCCATCCGTGGAACGGGCGATACAAGCTTCGTCCTCGAAATTTGCCGTCCGCAAAAATGCCACCAAATCGCCCTGCGGCGTTTCGTAAATCGAGGCTTCGTTGAAGGTCACGTCCTTGTCCACTGCCACCGGCGTCGAATATTCCCACGTCATCCCCTTGTCCTCCGAAATCATCAAGTGATTGGAAGTGCGATGCGGCGAAATGCGATCTGTTGCCGCCGCGACCCAGAAGAGTCGCCCATCCTTCCCTTCCACTGCCGCGCCCCGATTATAGGCCGGCATGGGTTCGCCAAAAGGATCCCGCAGCAACTCTGGTTCAATGTGCGGCGGGCGCATCGGTCCCTGCCAGCTTTCGCCGCCGTCCTCGGAACGCAGGTAATAGCCACCGTTGAAAATCGCCCCCGAGCCCACGTCTCGCACCGGCGGTTTCAGGTTCTTAATGCCTTCGGGCCGCACAAATGTCCAACCGTAAGACATGCACAGCAACGTGCCGTCGCGGAGCTGTAAAAGGCAGGGATCCTGGGAACCGCCCCACGCGTCCGCGTAGATCAATTCCGGCTCGGTGGAGAACGTCTCCCCATCCGAGGAACGCACCATCATCAGATAGCTGTTGGGATCCACGTGCTTGTTATGCGCTTCGCCCCACCACAACCGGTTAGGCGCGCGGCGAAACGCCACCCAGATCTCTCCGTCCGGACGCTTCACCACCGAAGGAAATGCGGCGTGAAAACGATCGTCCTCATAGATGACGACGTCCTTCACTTTTCGAACCCCGCTCGGAGCATCAGCGCCTTGGCTCACGGTGCCGGCCGCACCAACCAAAAGTAGAGCCACTATTCGAATGATTTTAGGGAAAAGTTTCATAATAAATTGATTTAAGACCAAAGGTTGAGCCGCCGACCTTCCCAGTAAGACGCAATTATGCACTCAGGGACTTCACTGCTGAGAAACTCCGTAAAATAGCGCAACTCGGGCGGGATTTGCTTTCCGTCCGGGTCGGAGATCCAAAGCAGGTGATGAGGCTGCAACCGCTCCAATGTCTCTCGCGCGAATGCCACCGCCTCCGCTCGTTTCGGGGGACAGTGCCGCGCCACCACCATCGCCGTCCATTGGAACCGCGCCAAACAGTCACCGTAGATCCATGGCGAAGAAAACGAGAGCATCGGATGACCGCCAAACCACTGATCCCGCGGCACTCGCTCCGTTCGGGGAAAGGATCGCCAACTGCGATCATCCGCTGAAACCAAAAACCAATAAAGATAGCCCCAATACTCCCGGTCAAAGCCCACCACATGATCCTCCCACCAAAACCCGACCACATCACTCAACTGTTGTTGGCTGAACTGGTCAGGCACGCATTCCCGGATAATCGACGCCGCAATCGCCGTAAACTGGCAGTGCTGGATCTGCTCCCAATGCGCGAATTCCCCCGGCCGTTTACTCTCTCCCACCAACACCTCCCAAGGCGGGATTTCCCAAGTACCCGCCTTGATCTCGGCAATGATGCCGTCCAGGCGGCGGTGCGTCAGCCAACGGCTGCCTTCCATCACAAATTCAAACGAGTCCAAATACTTCTGCTCGCCCGTCATTTTGTAAGCCGCCGCCACCAACGCGGCCATGATCGCATTGTAGTCGGTCGTATCTTCCCGCATGTTCCAGCTCCGCCCATCTTTATAATACTGGGTAAAGTCGACCGCAATTTGATGGTCCGCAATCGCGACAATCATCTCCTTGATCTCACCGCGCTCCTGCTTCGATGCCACCTCATGAAAGCTCCACAATCCCCATAGGGTGTGGAGGTATTGGTCACCGGTCGTATGGGTGGAATATTTGAAATGGTAGGGTTTCCCCATGAACCCCGGGAGTCCGTGCTCGACGCCAAATTCGAAGATCTTGCGGAGGGAAGCGAAGGCCCGCCGCGCCGCCGTCAGCGCCGCCAGATCACCACTCGCCGCATAACGAATACTCTGCGCCGCCAGATGACTACCTGAGGTCGTGATTGAATTCTCATTATCAAAGAAATCCGTAATCGATTCGAACTTCAGTCCGAAGTTATCGGAAAACTGATCCATGCCATCGAAGTCCGCCACCCGCACCTGCCGAATCGCCTCGGGCGTCACCTTTGGCATGCAAACCAGGATATTACTCGGATGCGCCCGGGCCGCCGAAATCACCCGTTCAATATGGTCAATCTTAGCCCCCGGTGTCATCCGGGTAAAATCAGGAAAGTGTTTCCGAATCGGATGATCCTCCGGTCGTTGATACCCCAAAGCCAAATCACCTTTTGCCCACAACGGCGGCGCGAACACCGCGGCGCTTCCGACCATCATTTGCTGCACGAATTTTCTGCGAGATTCCATGTTCATTCCTTCGTTATAATTCCGATGTGCCGATCAATCCACTCTGCTGCCATATTCGCCGCACCCCGCGGCGAAGTGTGCCCTTTCGGCTCTGGTAAAACGTGTAACTCAACCTCACCCGGCTCTCCTCGCTTTAATGTCTCCGCCGTGATCGCCCGGGCCACCACAATAGATTCATCCGTGCCCACCCGCTCATCCCGATCACCGATGATAATCCACACTGCCTGACTCGCCAACCGGTCCGCCCAGCGCACCACCGAGAGTTCGGCCACCATTGGCACATTCTCAGCTCCCTTAAATTCTTTCAAGACCATCAGGTCGGTCACTGGCGCATACGCCGCGACCGCCTTTACCCGGCGATCATGAGCCGCAAAATGCAGCGCCAAAAAACCGCCCCGGGACGTTCCGCATATCGCGATTCGATCCGGATCCGCTAATCCGGTTTCAATGAGATGGTCCACCACTTCCGATAAACGTCGGTTGTTCTCTGCCACGAAATTTTCCCCTCGCTCCAATCGATAACGCCACCCCATCAGACCATCCGGTTCGCCTTCTCGATGTCGTTTTCCGTGTCCGGGAATATCGATCGATACACTGAGATAACCCAATTCGGCCAAGGCGTTACCCGACTGCCGAAAATACGCACTGCCTAAAGTGCCTTCCAGCGAGTTGGCCAAGTTGATCAACACGGGAGCAGGGGTCTCCGAAACATAGCCCCAAACCCCATATTCTACCCCCGTTGCTGTTTCCATGAGGGTTAACGCGGGCGTGCGATCAGCGGCCGAAATCAGACCTGAGCCCACCCAGATCAACCCCCACCACCATCGGCTGGTAATTCCACGTTTCGACAAATTCATCGAAACCGGAGGGAAAATAAATCCGCATCTTTCATTACCACGCGCATCCGCACCGTCTTACCGGCCAATGCCTTTAGGCTGGTGCCGCCGGTCCAAGCGACGACGCGCGAGATTTGATCCCCAATAATCTCCCGTGAGTCCTCCAGCCCGAATCCAGGCAATACCTTGCCCGCTTCATCTTGCAGTTCGAACCGCAGACTGCCCGCCGCCGAGGTCGCGTAGTTGATCTCAAGTGCCGCACCCGAAAATCGAAATCGTTTGGTGATCATCTCACCTCCGTCGTAACCGGCATGCAGCGACGCAAACCCATCCAATCGCAGCGAGTAGCGCTCCATCCGGTGATCCGGTTGACCGTAAGCCTTCTGCACCAAGAACGACATTTCCGCCGGTCCCGTCTGGATGACGTTCAGCGCTGGGTAGTTGGTGCGCGAAGTCCAGTTACCTAACCCCCCGCCCGGCCGACCAAAGCCTTCCATAAACGTGCGATCGTAAACCGTGCCGCCCCGGGTGGTCATTAACACGCTGTCCGAGATGTCATTAAAGTAGTCGGGGTTCACCCCCACCTCCACCGCCTCGGCCTCGGTTAAAACTTGGCGTCCTGGCATGAACCGGGCCGCGATCGCGACGTAGAGGTGCGGCGCCCGCATGTAGGGGCCCGTTTGGTTGGTGTAGAGGTGCTCCACCGGCGCGGCCGAACCATCGGCCAGCCGAAAGTCCATCTCGCCTTCGTCGGTCCAATTGATAAAATCCGGACTCGTCGCCCGACCAATAAGCCTGACCCGTAGGCCCATGCCTTCCACGGCCCTCACGTGGCGGAAATAACAGACATACTGCTGTTCCGATTCCGACCAGAAGGCCAGGTTCTGAGAGTCGTAACGATACACCTTCTCCGACTCCGGTATCGCCGGCATCATCGGCGTATTGCCCCTCAACTTCCGCCAAGTAAGACCGTCCGCCGACACCACCCGAACCAATCCGCCGTCGTTGAGGCCACCAATCCCCTTCCACTGCTCATCCGCGGGCACGCCCGGTTTGGCATCATAAAAGACCGAAAGATTGTGGGTCACCTCCGGCATGCCGCTAACCGTCACATTATCGGTCGGTTTGGACCACGTGATCCCATCCGACGATTCCGCATAGGCGGTGACTTCTTTGACCGATCCAGCCCGCACCGCCACCGGCAAACCCCGGTAATAGGCCCGGAACCCGCCATGATCCGGTAGGGTCACGATCGACACATAACCGCTGAAAACACCTTCGTGCGGTCGGTCAAAATTAAATGCTTCTCCTTCGTTACGGGGCGTCTGCAATCGTAGTTCCGTGCCACTCAGCTCATCGATCAAATAGTGATCCACCATGAGCTCACGCTTCGAACCAAGGTCGAGTGCTTCCGCCATGACGGTGCCCGCTAGCGTGGTGAGCATCACCATCAGGATTGAGTGGGGTAATTTCATAATCTGAATGCCGCCGTTGGGTTTTACCGAAAGCAACGAAGCGAACGAAGGAGGAGCGAGTTGGCTATCATGGCTTTGTTATCTTCGTTTCCTGCGGTGAAAATTCAGTCGTTGGGTTAATTATTTATGAGGGTAAATCGACCGGAATGTTAGGCTGAATAAACGAGTTCGTCCGCCTTCAAACTGCGGGCGCCTCGCTCCCGCTCTTCCTGCGCGAGACGGCGGAGCGAGATCTCAATCAAGTTTTCAATGTGCTGCTCCATCGCGAGTTTGGCGGCCTTCGTATCACCCTTCGCGATCGCGACATAAATTGCTTCGTGCTCTCCCAATACGCGGACGCCGTTCGCGACCTGCGCCTCGCGCGTGCTCGCCTCAAAGATATTTTGTCCGCCCGGGGTCTGAGTCACCCGATGAATCAAATGGAGACGCAGAATCTCTTTCTTCATCAGCTCATTCTTGGCCGCAGAGATGATGGCGATGTGAAACCGCACGTCTTCCAGCATCAGTTTATTGATCTTCGGGGCGCGCATCCGGGCGGTGGCCAACTCGGCGGTAAATTGCCGCATGGCGATCAAGGGCGCCTCAATCTCACCGAGATCTATCGCGGTCCGATTCTTGGCCGCAAGGCCCGCGGTCTGCGCCTCCAGCGCCAGCCGTAATTCGCACATCTCCCGAAATTCCGTCGCATCCAACTTTTTCACCCGCGCGCCCAATCGCGGTTGAATCACCACCAGGCCATCCGCCTCCAGTTTCCGTAAAGCATCCCGCACCGGCGTGCGACTCACCCCGATCTTCTCCGCCAAGGTTTCGGTCATCAAAGCGTGTCCCGGCGCGTAGCTGCCCTCCAGAATCTGGGTGCGGATGTGCTCGTAAGCGACGTCTGAGTTAACCCTTTTCATTTGCTTCGGATACTCTTGTATACAAATCAAGGACTGCGATGCAACCCATGCTTTCAGGGGGGCCGCATCCGCTCCGAATCTCTCGCCCGTTTTCAGCCCACCTCTACCTCCCTTCTTTTCCCATGCAATCAGTTCTAGTTGTAGGCTGCGGCAGTATCGGCGAACGCCACTTGCGGTGCTTTCAGCAAACGGGCCGCGCGGCGGTCATCGGCTGCGATCCCAGCGATGCTCTACGAGCGACGATCGGCCAACACTACGGGGTTGAAACCTGCGCCGACTACGAGACCGCCCTCGCGGGAGCGGTCGATGCGGTGATCATTTGCACGCCTCCTCCCCTCCACATTCCCATGGCCCTCGCCGCACTCGCGGCGGGCAAACACGTTCTGATCGAAAAACCGCTCGCGGCCGACCTCGCGGCGGTCGCGGACTTGCTCCGGGCCCACCAGGCATCGGACCGCGAGGTCTCGGTCGCCTACGTGCAACAGGTCTTTCCTTTCCTCCAAGCGGCTCGCGCGTTTCTGCATCAGGGCACGCTGGGACCGATCAAACACGTGACCTTCACCGGCGGGAGTCATTTCCCCACCGGCCGTCCGGCCCACACCGTCCACTACAGCAAAACCTACTACGCCCACCGGCATACCGGCGGCGGCGTGATCCAAGACGCCATCACCCACTCGGCAAACTTCATCGAAAGCGTGGTCGGTCCGACCGATACCCTTTACTGTGACTGCGCTCATCAGGTGCTACCCGAGGTCACCATTGAAGACACCGTGAACATCTCCGCGCGACACGGCGACATCCTCGTCAACTACGCGATGAACCAGTTTCAGGCCCCGTCCGAAAACACCCTTCAATTTCACACCGCCCTCGGTTCCGTAAAAATCGAATACCATCACCAACGCTGGGGCATCCTCCGACTCGGCGATCCTGAATGGACTTGGCACGAGGGTGCGGTCCCGGAACGCGACTCGCATTTCGAAACCCAAGCCCACGCCTTCCTCGATCAAATCGAGGGCCAGCCCGCCCGGCTCTGTTCGCTCTCCGCTGCCGTGCAGACCCTGCGTTTTAATCTCGCTGCCATCGCCTCAGCCGACTCCGGTCGCCGTGTCTCCTGCCACGATCTGTCTTAAAAATCGCCCGTTTAGATTGACCCCGTTCCGCCATGTCTCCCCATCAACATCGAGTAAGCGCCTCATGAGTCTCGTCAAAGATCCGTCCAATATTCGCCTCGCCATGATCGGTTGCACCCCGGGCAACGGTCACCCGTATTCATGGAGCGCCATATTCAACGGCTACAACCGCGAGGCCATGACCGCCGAGTGCCCCTTCCCCGGCATCCCTGCCTACCTCAATAAAGAGCCCGCCGAATCCATCCCCATTCCCGGGGCGCGGGTGACTCATATCCATTGCGCGGGTGATGGTGGTTTCACCGCCGAGCACGTGGCGAAGTGCTCGCTGATTCCTCACGTGGTGGACTCGCCCGAGGCCGTCATCGGTGAGGTGGACGCCGTCATCGTCGGCACCGACATCGGCGGCGAACACGTCGCCCGCGCCCGTCCCTTCGTCGAAGCGGGTCTACCTGTCTTCATCGATAAACCACTCGCCGACAACACGCCCGATCTGCGCACCTTCAACCAGTGGGTCGCCGACGGTCGCGCCATCATGTCCTCCAGCAGCATGCGCTACACCAAGGAGTTCATGCCTTACCACCAATCGACTCGTGACCTCGGCGATCTGCGCTTCGTCAGCATCACCACCGCCAAGTCCTGGGAAACCTACGGTATCCACGCCCTCGAGGCGATCTATCCGATTCTCGGCCCGGGATTCCTCACCGCCCAAAACACCGGCACGGCCGCCCGCAACGTCGTTCACCTCACCCATCGCCGCGGCGTCGATATCGTGGTGATCGCCAACCAAGATATGGCCGGCGGCTTCGGCTGCCTGCAACTCTGCGGCACCGCCGGGCGCGTCCAGACCGCCTCGGCCGACAGCTTCTTCGCTTTTAAAGCCCAACTCGTCGCGTTCGTCGACTACCTGCGCACCGGCAAACTCCCCTTTCCTTTCGCCGAAACCGTCGAACTCATGCAGCTCGTCATCGCCGGCAAACTCAGCCGCGAACAAGACGGCCGTCGTGTTTCCCTTTCTGAAATCAATTTAAACTAATTCACCTCCACTTTAAAATATCATGAAACTTCGCTCCAGTCGCATTCTCCAAAAAATCCGCGACAATCAAATCGCTACCACTCTGAAAATTAATCTGGCCGATCCTCGAGGCATCGAATTGGCCGGTCTCTGCGGCGTGGATGGAGTTTGGCTCTGCCAAGAACATGTCCCCAACGACTGGTCCACGATCGAGAACCAAATCCGCGCCGCCCGCACCCAGAACATCGATTCCTTGGTGCGGGTTTCCAAGGGGGGATACAGCGACTTTGTGCGCCCGCTCGAAGCCGGGGCTGCGGGCATTATCGTGCCGCACGTCGAATCGGCCGAAGAGGCCCGCCAAATCGTCGCATGGACCCGCTTCCATCCCCTCGGGAAACGGGCCTTGGATGGCGGTAACATGGACGGCCATTTCTGTCTCGAACCCGTCGAGGACTACCTGCGGAACTCCAACGAGGAACGTATCATCATTCTCCAGATCGAATCGCCCGAAGGACTTGAACAGGTCGAAGCCATCGCGGCCGTGCCCGGATTCAACGCCCTCCTGTTTGGTCCGGGTGACTTCAGCCACCGCATTGGCAAGGTGGGTCAACTCGCCGATCCCGAGGTGATCGCAGCCCGACAACGGGTTGCCGCCGCCGCCCGCGCCCATGGTAAGCTCCTGATCGCTTCCGGCCGCTACGCTCCGCTCGCAGACCTGATCGCCGAAGGAAATCGCATCATCAATATCGGGGCCGACGTGGTCGGGATCAGTTCCTACGTGCAGGCCGGGCTCAAAACGCTGCAGGACGATCTCGCGGCGTTGCCCGACCACCTCCGACCCTCATCGTAATCGCATGCCTGATCCGTTATCATTTTCTCTCGCCGGAAAGGTCATCATCCAATTCGGCGGCACCGGCCTGCTCGGACGCGCTTTAGTCGACGCTTTGGGCGCCGCCGGCGCGACGTTGATCGTGGCCTCCCGCAATCGTGATGCCCTCGAGACCCTTGCCGCCTCCGAACAAGCACGCGGCCGGACCGTTCACGTGGATGAGGTGGATATCGGCTCCGAAGCGTCGTTGCAGGCTCTCCGCGATCGCGTGCTGACCACCCACGGCCGCGTCGATGGCATCGTCTTCAACGCCGTCAGTCGGCCGATGTCAGGTTACGCCGGTGACCTCGATCAGTGGCGTGAATCGATGGACGTCAATGCCACCGGGTTCTTCGCCACCGTGCGAATCTTCGGCGACGCCATGGCCGACAAAAAATCCGGCAGCATCGTCAACATCGCCTCCCAGATGGGCACCATCGGCATGAACCCTTGGCTCTACGAAGGCACGTCGATGTCTCCCTCGCCCGACTACTTTTTTCACAAGGGCGGCATGATCAATCTCACTCGCTACTTGGCCTCCCACTACGGCGACAAAAACGTGCGCGTCAACGTCGTGTCTCCCGGTGGCATCTACAATCCCGACCAGCCGCAGGCCGACGCGTTTCTCGAACGCTACGGCAAAATGACCATGCTCGGCCGCATGGCTGAAGCCCCGGAAATCGGCGGCGCCGTGGTCTTCCTACTCAGCGACGCCTCGACCTACCTCACCGGCGCCAACCTCCCCATCGACGGAGGCTACACCGCCAAATAGCAGGGGAGTCTGCTCCTGCCTCTCAGCACTCCACCGCAGTTTTTAACCACGAATGGACACGAACAAACACCAATGGCTCTCCGCCTACCGGCTCCACGTCTCTTCAATTCATCAGAGAGTTGGAGTGGGTTACCGTGCGGCGCGGTAGCGAAGCCAATTCGTGTCCATTCGTGGTTAAAAATCATCCTACCCTCAAGCAACCTACCAAATGAACTACGCCCGAAATTTAGCCGGAAAATCAATCTGGATCACCGGCGGCGCCGGTTATCTCGGCTCGGCCATCACCCGCGCCCTCGATGCCGAAGCGGCTCAAGTCGTCTGCTTCGATCTGCCCGGCAAAGCCGAGGCCCTCGTGCGCGAACATAATCTAAAACGCACCATCCCCGTCACTCTCGATGTGAATGACGCGGATACGCTCCCAGCCGCTCTAGATCAAGCCATCGCCGACCATGGCCTGCCCGACGGCGTGACCCATCTGGCCTTCTCTTCCTCCAGCGGATACCGCCTCGAGGATCTGCCCGCCGAGGTCTTTCAGAATACCTTCAGTCGCTCGCTCGCCCCCACCTTTGTCCTTTGTCGCGCCCTCGCCGAGAAGATGAAAGTCCGCGGCTCCGGTAACATCGTCTTGTTCTCCAGCATGTATGGCCTCGTCTCGCCTGACCCGCGGATCTATGTGGATCCCATGATCCCCAACCCGATCGACTACGGTGCCAGTAAAGCCGCCCTACTCCAGATGACTCGGTATTTGGCCGTCCACTACGGTCCGGCCAACCTACGTTTCAACGCCATCACCCCCGGCCCCTTTCCTCCGGCCGCCGTGCAGGATGCTAATCCCAAGTTCACCGCCGACCTTCGCGCCAAAACCGCCCTCAACCGCCCCGGCTTTAACGAAGAAATCGTCGGCCCCACAATGTTCCTCCTCTCCGACAGTGCCTCCTACGTCACCGGCCACAGCCTCGTAGTCGACGGCGGCTGGACGAGCTGGTGAAACGTGCCCTACGAGAAGAAGAGAGGGACGGACCGCTGGGCCGTCCGCTCCTGCCTCTCCGCCCACCAACCACGATCCTCCCGATCTTCCATGCCAGAGGAGATGAGCTTTTGTCACTATTGAGGCAATTCCTTTTTATCGCTGCCAATTCTCAAATGAATGCCTTTTCGCCGCCAAGCAACGGAAAGGCGGAGCCCAATGATGACGGCCCATCAAGCAGACCGCATCGCGCACATTAAGCGTTGATCACAGGCCTGCCATACAAACGAATATCGTCCGAAGCTCGAAAGCGGAGCTGTACCGTCGTGCGTTTGCGTAACATGCGAGCGAGTCTGCCAATAAGTAGATTGATCGCGGTGTAAGCATCCTGGTGAGTCACCGCTGCACAAAGATCGGGACCCGCAATTTTAATCTGCCCCTTCGCGGTAAATACCCGGAGCGGGCCGCGCATCCCGCAGACCACATCGACGCGCACCCGGACAATCCTCGGTTCGAGGCGGAATAGTCGCTGTGCTTTGTTTTCGAGCGCGAACTTCATGGCGTCCGTGAGATCGAGATTGATACCGCTAAGTAGAAGTGCGGAGCGACGATGAGAGTGAGAGAGTAATATCATGAGATGTCTTGCTAAGAATACGAACGGAGGTGGGCATGAATGCCCAATCGCATCAGAGTGTGGGTAAATCTGTCGTGGAAATCGGAGCATGCCCGCAGGGGACGTGTCCCGACGAATTCTCGCCAATGGCGTGAGCTGGACGGTGCCGGCGAACGTAAACTGGCCAGTCGAAGCCCTGATGAATTCAGGCGGTCGACGTCAGTTCACCTTGCCGGTAAATCCGGCAGGATGACAACGCATTGAAGCGATTGCAGATTAATGCTAAGGGAAGAACACATGATTCAACTCATGCCTGTAATATTTAAGAGATGATTGTCAAATCACGACCGGTCGATCCTCCACGTATTCGAAATCTGATGATAAAGCATTCCATCGCTTGACAACTATTTTTTTCGAGCTATCGCTGGCCTTAACTTGAACTCTAACACGCCACGGAAATTACTTTTCGGCCCTCGCCAGCATTTGGCGCGAGGTGCGGCGCTGTTCATCTACCCGGGACTACCCGGGACTGCGAACTGAAGGTTGACGCGATTTAATTCGCGCAAACCAACCTAAGACGCAGCCACCGGGTAACACGAAAAAACCTCTCTGCCGCACACCCGGATACCGACGTGTGCGCGAACCCGATCCACCTACCGCGCCGACGCGCGTCGTGAGATCTTTCCTTCCCGATCAGCCCAACTTTGGTCGCCCCGCATCTCCGCATGTCGGTGCGGTCTCTGTCTAAGTTCATGCCATGACCATTCTTCATCTTTCCGACCTTCATTTCAACCGACGCTGGTTTAACTGGCTTCGCCATAATGCGCCGACGCACGACCTTCTCGTTCTGGCGGGTGATCTCCTCAATCACGCTGACGCGACACCTCTGTCCGATCAGATTAAATGGGTCTCCGACTGGATCAGAGACTACCCGAAACCCATATCTGTCTGCAGCGGTCCACATGATCTCGAATGGAATCATTCAGTAGCGCGCTGGACGCCAGCCGACTGGCTCCGTGAATTCACCAATTTCAAAGTGACGGTGGACGACCAGCGGGGCTCTTTTGGCAGACTCTAGATCATGAATATCGGTTTCACCACGCGGCCCAAGGGAGGTGACGCCGACATTTGGGTCGTGCACAATCCTCCCGCGGGAACCCCGGTTGACGATTCACCCCGACGGCCGCGATGATGGCGATCAGGAGCTGGCGACCGCAGTCCGGCGCTATACTCCCCGCGTCATTCTTTCCGGCGGGGTGCACCAGCCGGTGGCCTAGTGCGATGTGCTGGGTTCGACCATTTGCCTGAATCCGGGGCGGCTACCCGATCAGCCATATCCCAATCACATTCTCCTGAGTACCGCCGATCTGAGCTTTCATTTTGTCACTCCCGGTAGTCATTCCGAGTCCTCAATTTTTATAGGCGACATCCGACGCATTCCGCCCGCTGCCCCTGCCGTCGCCATGGCGGATGCCTAACCACCCAAACTCTACAATCATCAATCTTCCGTGTCCCAACGGCACGAATTTAAAAAACAAACATATATTATGAATCACTCCACCATCTATCTCACCTCGGCAGATCACTCCAAACTGCGCCTCCTGTTGGCCTCGGCACTCCGTTCGCGCTCAAGCAATTCTCTGCTCCAACTCAAGGCAGAAGTTGATCGCGCCGTGGTGCTCGATCCCTCCGTAATTCCAGCCGGGGTGGTTACCTTGGATTCAGAAGTTGAATACGAAGATCTCAAAACTCACGAGACTGAAAAATACATCATCACTTTTCCGGAGCGGGCCAACGTTGATCAGAATCGACTCTCCATTCTGGCTCCTATCGGGATCGCTCTGATTGGTTGCCGCGAAGGTGATGTCGTCAAATGGAGCATGCCCCGTGGCATCCGCCAACTGAAGATCAAACACGTCACTGCGGCCGCCGATCTGCCCGCGAGCGAACCGATCGCCTCAATGTGGGGCTAAACGATACTTGGCACCTCCCCTTTGTCTTTCAAAATCATGAACCATCGTAAATTCGGCCGCACTGGCCTTCACGTTTCGGAACTTTGCCTCAACACCGAGCCGTTCGGCTGGATCAACGATGACACGCTCTCGTTGGACCTGCTGGATACCTACCTTGCTGAAGGAGGAAGATTTATTCAGACGGTGGGGAGCGGTGTGCCGTTCCGAGGGGAAATACCACTCCGCACCCAGTCCGAGGAAATTGTCGGGAACTGGCTGCAATTCCGGAAGGTTCCCCGCGACCAGCTCGTGCTGTCGACGCGTATCGGTTTCTCCCGTCCAGTGCACGGTGGTGGAGTCGCCTTTGCCAACTTCATCCGGGAAAGCTGCGAACAATCTCTGCGGCGATTGCGGAGCACCCACTTGGACTTGCTCGTTTGTGAATGGAACGAGGATTTAGTGCCGGTCGAGGACGCCGCCGCCGCCTTCGATATGCTGATACGAGCCGGCCTCGTGCGCTACGCCGTTGCCTCAGGTTTTCCTTCTTGGCGAGTAAGTGATTCGCTACATCGCGCCACGTTGCGGGATCGGTGCCGCTTCGATGGATTGCAAGCTGAGTATTCGTTGATGACCCGGGAACGCTTTGAGTCAGAGGACCTCATTATGGCTCGTGAATACCGATTGGGTCTTCTCGTGCACTCCCCTCTGGCCAATGGGTTTTTATCCGCTTCGTGGGATTCCATCAAAAAATTAACGTTCTCCAATGACAACTGGTTGAGCGAGCGTTTTGGGAGTCACCATGGCGATGCGGTGAGAGCCACTTTGGCGGAGATTGCGGAAACTCACGCCGCCACTCCGGCACAGGTTGCACTGGCCTGGGTGCTGCGTGATCCGCAGGTGACGTCGGCTCTCCTGTCACCTTCTTCGACGGGTGAACTGCGCAACCTGACCCGCGCCTCCAACCTTGTGCTCACGCTTAAGGAATTGACGGCATTGGACATCATCAAAATCGAACGAAATTCCCGGATGGAACTGCACCACACCTGAGTTTCCTTGAATTTTAACCACTCCGAATCATGCCCGACTTCAACTTAATCCAAGACTTTGCTATCCTCCTTCTCACCGCTGGCGGAGCAGGCATGATTTGTCGGCGTTTTGGCCTTTCCTCCATCGTCGGTTATTTGTTGGCGGGAATAGTGATCGGTCCGCACACCCCGCCGTTTTCATTCATCCTCGATGAGGCACGCATTGTGGCACTGTCACAGTTTGGCCTCGTGTTTCTGATGTTTGGCATCGGTCTGGGCCTGAGCTTGTCCAAGTTCGCCCGGCTGGGCATGGGCATGGTCGTGGCGACCGCACTGGGCGCGGCGGGCGTACTTATTTTGACGCAACTGGCATCACCGTTCATGGGATGGACGCCGCTGCAGACGACATTCGTCGCGGCCATGCTCATGGTTTCTAGTTCCGCGGTGATCGCAAAAATCGTCACCGAACAGAACAAGTGGCACGAGCAGGCGTCGCAGACCGCTTTGGCGGTGACGGTGCTGGAAGACGTGGTGGCGGTCATCATGCTCACCGTTCTGGCGAGCCAGGTGGAAGCGACCTCCGGCGCGACCGGCAGTATGGGTCGTCTACTCGGCGGGTTGAGCGCGTTTGTCGTGCTGCTGATCGGAGCGGGCCTCATGGTGGTGCCCCGCCTGATGCGCCGATTGGAAACGCGCGGTGATTCCGAAATGCAGACGGTGATTATCGCCGGGTTACTGTTTGCGCTAGCGCTCATCGCCGCCAAAGCAGGCTACTCACTCGCACTCGGAGCGTTTTTGTTTGGGGCCATTGTCGCGGAGGTTCCCCAGCGCCTCGGCGTAGAAACCTCGTTTCGTGGACTGCGCGATATGTTTAGCAGCGTGTTCTTCGTTTCCATCGGGATGATGATCGACCTAAAACTCATCGCGGAGGCGTGGCCGATGGTGCTGGGCCTGACCGGGTTTGCGCTAGTGGTGCGTCCTCTGGCCTGCGGTTTTGCACTCATCCTGACCGGCACTCCCCCCCGCTGTGGCGAAGAGTGCGAGCTTGCTGTTGTCTCCCATCGGCGAGTTTTCTTTCATCATTGCGCAACTGGGAGTGACGAGCGCCATTCTCTCCCCTGCCTATTATCCGGTCGCGGTCGGAGCGTCGATTCTCACCGTGCTCGCGGCTCCCCTGATGAGTCGGCACCGCGTAAAGTTGCTGCGGCTCTATGATCGCGTAGAACCGCAATGGATTGCCCGATCAATCGCCGCTTATCACGCGTGGTTTAGCCAAATCCAGAATCGGCCTGCCCACACCCCGGTATGGCAGCTGACCCGTCCCCGCCTTGGACAGTTGGCCATCGAGATAATATTTGTCAGTGGGCTACTAACGTTCTCCGACGTATTGTTGAACGCGGTGGCAAAATTGGAATTCATGCAACAATTCCAACCCCAGGGAATGGCGTATGGATTCTGGTCACTGGTCACCGTGGTGCTGCTCGTGCCGCTGGTGGCAATCTGGCGCAATTGCTCGGCCCTCTCTATGCTGTGGGCCGAAGGTTGGGCAAGTAAGAACCTGCCGCGCGGTGTGCTCGAAAACGTCTTCAAAGCCACCGTCACACTGGTAATGCTTGGCTGGATTTATCTGTTATTGCCCCCGACGCCCTTCGAGCAATGGGGCTGGTTGATCATTGTGGTCGGGGCCGCGATAATCGTCGCGATATTCTCAGGCCGACTCGTTTTCTGGCACAGCCAGTTGCACTACTCGATGAGAGAAGTACTCACAGATCAAGAGGCGGATCGCGGTGAACTGCGCGCGAAGGCACGAACGTCTCTCGGCGAAAATCTTGATCGCTGGAACGTCGTGCTCTTTGAAGCAACGTTACCGCTCAATTCCGCGCTAGCCGGTCAATCTTTGGCCGAATTGACGCTCCCTTCACGCCATGGTTGCGCTGTCATCGAAATCGAGCGCAACGGTCATTCAATTGACGCGCCGACAGGCGGAGCCGTGCTGTACCCAGGCGACAAAGTGCTATTTGTCGGACCAGCTGACCGAGTCGAGACCGTGAGAGTTCTTCTCGAAGCGAGTAATGTCAGTCGGCATGCCGCCCCCGACGTAACCGGCATGGTGCTCGATACCTGCGAGGTAAGCACCGCCTTGGCGGGAAAAACGCTCAGAGGTCTGGATCTCGCCGCCCGTTCCGGCATCCGCGTCGTCGGTATTCAACGAGCAAGCGACCGGATAATCAATCCGCAGGCTGAAGCGCAGTTAACCTTCGGTGACAAGATTCTGATTCTAGGCACGTTGGAATCACTTCGCCTTTTTCATCGGAATCAGGCTGCGCTTTCCGCCCCGCCCGCAAGTCCCATGCCTCCAACCTGACGAGGTTATGTCTAAGATTTCTGTGCTTAACTTTAATCCCCTCCGGCGCGTCCCCTGCCTTGGTCTAGCCGGACCGCAGCGCAACGGAACGGACTGCTGGTAGTTCTAAAAACTGCCGCACCGGTCTCTTCAAAACGCGGCCCGGCCTATACCGACTCAATTACTCACAGACGGTAGTCGATTCCGTCGGAATCCTTTGTGCCCCGGTGACAGGAAAATACCCCGTCACCTGAGGGCTATGCTTTGTCCCTATTAGGCGTCACAGACGCCGGCATTAATTATGAATCTAAAACCCAAATCAGTTCTCAGTAAACATAATCTCCGGCGAATGTCGGGCTGGGTCCGCATCATGCACCCCAACGATTGGCGCGGTCGCTGTGCGGTCGTGGTCGAATACTTATCGCAGCAGTAAGACGAAACGGCCACTGCGCTCATCAACCAAGGCTGGCCAGCACTCTTTGCCATCGCGGAACGGGTTTGGCCCGAAGCCCTCGCGGCCTGGAAGGACTTCAGTAATGGCTTCGCCAGTTCGCCTAAAAATAGCCCGCCTCACTCTGGGGCGGGCTTACCTCACCAAGCGACTGATCAATGATTCGGCCCTTACTTGAAGCATCACAAATGGCGAAGATGTCCGTTTCGCCGTTCCCTTACCGATGCGCTTCAGTATTTTTCACCCGCTCACCAAAATTTGCTTCTTTGGCGCACGCTTGAAAACGTTGGCGAGCCGCTTCCAGCAGTCATTTTGGTCTCATGATCTTGAACGCTGTTCTCACGACCGCAGACGAAGGGGGATTCGTGGCACTGAATCCCGAGACAGGCACGACCTCCCAAGGCGAAAGCGCGGAGGAGGCACTCACCAATTTGCGAGAGGCGACCGAGTTGCTTCTCGAAGAAATTCCGTCGTACTCCAACTTCCCTACGGACCGCCTGCCTTAATCCGCGGACGGCCCAGCGGTCCATCCCTACCTCACCCAATCCAGATTAGGCTGCTGTTTCCGCTGATAAATCGCATCTAGCACGCCGAATTGAACAGTGTTTCGCATTCTGTGAGAACCTGAAATCACTTCGCCATGAGCACCCAGTCTATCACTGACGCAGATGGTCAGCGTGTTTCGGTCGTTTTGCCAGTCGCCGAATACGAGGAGCGATTGGAAGACGTTCCCGACCTCGCTGCGGTGGCGGAGAGACGCGAAGAGGAACGTATCAGCCTTGCTGACGTGAAGCAGCGCTTAATTGCCGACGGACTCCTACCGGGTTGAGCTCACTCGCTCGGCCGAAAAGGACTTGAGGCGAATCGACCGTTCTCAGACGGTCGCTATTTATAACGCCCTTGAACATCTTTAGCAGCCCCCCCCGCCCTCACGGGGTGAAGAAGTTGGTCGGAGCCGACCGGACCTATCGAGTCAGAGTTGGCGACTACCGAACAGTCTATGAGATTGAAGACGATGTGCCTGTCGTGCTGGTGGTCCGCAGTGCGCACCGGAAAGATGCCTAACGAAGAAATCGTCGGCCCCACAATGTTTCTCCTCTCCGACAGTGCCTCCTACGTCACCGGCCACAGCCTCGTAGTCGACGGCGGCTGGACGAGCTGGTGAAACGTGCCCTACGAGAAGAAGAGAGGGACGGACCGCTGGGCCGTCCACTCCTGCCTCTCCGCCAGTCACCCCGAAATTACCCCAACCGCCAAACCCCAACACCTTCCTTCGAGGTCACTCATACCCTCATCCCCCCGCGGACGGCCCAGCGGTCCGTCCCGAACTTAATCCCCCCTCTCGCCGGAGGGAAAGTTGACGATCGGCCTCATTTTAATATCGGCCGGTAGCGTTCCTATGAGGGCAGAAACCGATGATCTTCAGCGGGCGGTGCGTTTTTCTCGATCAACCGAGATGATCGATGACTTCTAATCCCGGGACTTGCTGGAAATGTGCGTCGTGAGTGAGCACGGCGGCATTGGCATGCAAGGCACCAGCCGGCGATGAAAAGATCGGGCGACGGCAGCACCAGGCCTTTACGGTCTAGATCCCATGATAATTGCGTGACCCGTTCCCAGACTTGACGGTTCCCCTCCCTGATCGACTCAACCCAACGCGGGCAGTGGGCAAGAAAAGAAACGGAACTTCCTCCCGAGACATGACTTGAGGGCTTGTTTGATTCTGCCGAGCTCGCAAGCATCCCCCCAGATTTACCCCGATGGTCACGTCGGCCTCATTTCTCCGACCTACCCTCCCCCTTATTTATGCGACCTCTTGATATTGCAGTAATCATCATCTATCTCATCGGAGTCGTCTGGGCGGGTCTCGCCAACCGCGGGAAAAAAGGAGACAGCGACGAGTTCTTCACTTCCAAGGGCGCCTTCACCGGCCGACTGGGCATGATCATGGTCGGGTTTAGTATGGCCGCTACGCTATTCAGCGGCGTCAGCTATGTGATCTACACCAGCGTCGCGTTCTCGGCGGGTGCGGGCATCGTCGCGGGCATGCTGGGGTTCCCCCTCACCTGGGCTCTCCTGCGATTTTGGTTCCTGCCCCGCTACCTCGCCGGGGGCGGTAGTCATCCCTACGATATCATTGAGCAACGCCTCGGGGCATCTGTCCGACTTTGCCTTTCGGCCATGTTTATTCTCCTGCGGATCGGCTGGATGGCCGCCATCCTCGTCGCGCCTACTTTAGTTCTCATCGGCGCCACCGGTTTGGATGAAGCTTGGTTCTGGCCCATCGTCATCAGCATCGGCGTGACGTGCACGCTCTATACCACCATTGGCGGCATCCGCAGCGTCATCGTAACCGACGCCATCCAGTTCTGCATCATGGCACTGGGCATGCTGTTCATCATCGGGTTCATCCTCCATAAACTGGACCTCCCGATCGGAGAGATCTACGCCCAGCTCGATGGCGCCGAGCGACTCAACCTCTTTAACTTCTCCTTCGACCCCACCGAAGACCTGACCTTTTGGACCGTCGTGATCGGTCTTATGATCGGCAACCTCGGCAGTTACACGGGCGACCTGATGATGCTCCAGCGTTACCACGCCGCGGAATCCCCCCGCGCCGCGGCGAAAGCGTTCGCGATCAATACTTGGGGCGTGATTATTGTCTGCGTTTTACTCGTCACTGCCGGCCTGTTGCTGTGGGTGTGGTTTCAGAATCACCCTGATCCTGGGCTACCCGAAAACCCCGATCAGGTTCTCGCCTACTTCATCACCAACGAGCTGCCTGCCGGCATCGCCGGCCTGTTAATCGCCACCATTCTCGCCGCCACGATGAGCAGTATGACCAGTGGCATTATCGCGTTGGCCGGCACCTTGACCAATGACTGGCTCCAACGATTCGGCCGGCCCCGCACGCCCGCAGAACTCATGCGCTTTGGTCGCTACGCCACAGTGGGAGTGGGCGTGCTCGCGATGGCTGCCGCTGGGTTTGCCACCCTCATGGGGTCGTTATTTCAAAGCACGCAGGCCATCATGGGCGCGTTCTTCGGTCCGATGGTGGGCTGCATGATGATTGTCGTGAATAAATGGCAACTTCGCCCCATGGGCGTTCTCCTCGGCATGGGCCTAGGCACCACCGCGGGCTGGGCGATCGCGTTCTCCCCGGTCTCAAACCTGTGGGTCGCCACCGGCTCACTCATCGTGACCCTTAGCGTGTCCATCTGCTTCCGCCGTAAATCCGAGACCAACTAACAGCACTCCACCCCACTGCAGTTTTTTAACCGTAGATTTCACCGCTATACTCAGATTATGAAGGATACGTTTCTCTTTAGAAACCTGTGATAATCCGTGTATTCTGTGGTGAAATAAATACCCTATCTCGCACTCCGTTATAAGCGAAAATTAGACTAATTAGTTCCCGTTCATCATGAGTAAACCTTCTCGCCAGCTCCACATTTTCGGCACGCTTTGGTCGCTACGCCAGTATCCCACCAAATCGCGCGAGTGGTCATGGGCGAAGAAGTTCGCCGCCATCGCCGATGCCGGTTGCGACGGATTATTCTCCGCCCCCATTCCCGAACTCGCGGAACGCGGACCACTCCAATACCTCGCCGTCACCAGCTTCAGCCGCCCCGGCCCCGTCAAAGCCCAATTCCGCGCAGCCCAAAAACTCGGCGCGGTCGCCGTCGGTATTCAACTCGGCGATACCGACTCATCATTGGCCGACATGGTTAAGCTCGCGATCCATATCGATGCGATCGCCCGGGACTTCGATCTCCCTTACGCCATCGAAACGCACCGCGATACGTTTACCGAAACCCCCGAGAACACGCTGGCGCTCACCCGAGGATTTCGACGCCAACGTAAAACCACCCTCCCGCTTTGCCTTGATCACTCCCACTTCGCCGTCGTCCGGCATTACGCTCCCGGCACCTACTGGGAACGGCTCCGCAAACCAGTGGAATTACTCAATGCCGCCACCCAGTTCCACCTTCGTCCCTTCAACGGCCACCACTGCCAAATCCCCGTGTTGACCCCCACCGGCCGCCGCACCCCGGAATACCGCGATTGGTTGAACTACCTCAACGGACTCTTCACCCATCTCCATACCCAACCCACCACCGCACCGGTCCTCGCCGTGCCGGAACTGGGAAACGCCGCTCCCGCCTACGGCCTCAGCTGCTTCGGCGACACTTGGCTCGACGCCCAAGCCCTCATCCGCGACCTCCGCCGCACCTGGCGAACCACGAAACCAAAGAGCTGACGCTCTGCCGTTTTCACCGGAGTTAACAGAGAAAAAAGAGCCACTCCTCTGGGATCAGAGGCAAAGTAAACTGATCAAAACTCCGGGGGCACGTTCCAGCTCTGTTCCCTCTGTTTCCTCCTGTTCAATTCGGCCTCACCGCTCGGTTCCCTCTGTTCCGTCCTGTGAAAAATCTTCCCGCCTCTCGGCGCCAAAAAAACTGATTCCAGTGCGTAGTCGGTAGACGAAGCCTTTCGTGTCCATTGTTCTTCAAACGCCCATTCTGGGCACCCGTTTCATCACCCCTTCGGGGCACGCCGCTCCGGCGCACCATCTACGCGCTCCGCGCTCCGTCGTGGTTAAAAAACCAATCCTGCCCCTCAGCCATCCTTTGGCACGGCGATGCAGTCCATTTCGAATTTCAGATTCGAACCTAGGCATTTGCAAATCGTCGTGCGCGCCGGGTAAGGCGCGGTGAAATACTCGCGATAGAGTTCATTGAATTTCGCCACGTCCTCCGGTTCCCGCACGAAATTATGCGTCTTCACGACGTGGGCCAAATCGCTGCCCGACGTCTCCAGTACCGCCCGCAAGTTCTCAATCGAACGGCGGAACTCACCTTCAAAGGTATCGGTAACGATCTTACCCGTGAGGTCGACCGAAGCCTGACCGGAAACAAAGATTAGATCGCCGACTTGCACGGCAGGACTGAAAGGAAGATGCGATACCGGGGTGCCGGCTTCGCGCGGATAAGATACAGCGGGATGGTTCATGAAATTTTGAATTGAGGATCAGTGATGTCGTCGAGCGGCCATACCGGACGGCGCAGGTGCTTCCAGGGAAATGAGGTCAAATCGCTGCGACAGGGCCCGGGGGTATCGACGAAGAATGTGGCACCCATGATGGGGTCGTAAGCCCGTCGGTGCGCCACCGCCGCCTTCACCCCGATCACCGCAAAGTCGCACGGCTCAATGCCCTGACTCCGAAACTGCCCCAAATCAAATGGCGGCGTTTTGCGGCTCGTCAGCAAGATCGTCACCCCCGCCGTGCGCACCACGGCCGACGGCCCCATCGCGATGGAGAGTCCATTCATCGAGGCGAGGTGACTGTTGGGGTCCTCCAATTGGAAATTCCCCTCACTCCTCGAAACCAAAGTCACTTCGACCTCAACTGGTCCGGCATCTAGGGTGGATCCCTTCCCTCCAATCGAAAGCGTGACCGAATCCCCCGTCTGCATTCCGGCCAAGTGCTCCACCGCCCCGGGATCATTGATCGCCACCAACGCTTTTTCAACTCGATGCTCCAGCAGCGCACGTAACACGCCGGTGCCGTCACCCGGTGCCCCGCCCCCGATGTTGTCGGATGGCTCAACGAGGATGATCGGTCCCTCTGCCCGTGCGGGTAAATCCCGTAAGACCTCATCCACCGATGGATAATCCACCGCCCCCTTATCCCGTAAACCCCACGCCAGTCGCGCCAATCGGACCAAGTCTTCTCGCACGACCTCAATGCCGCCGGTGTGAATCAGACTGAGCGAAACGCCTGTATCCGGCGTATCCGCAAACGAAAACCCCGCCACCACGTTGCCGGCCCACACCGCCGCATTCGTGTCTTCGATTTCCACCATCGCTCGGCGCAAGGATAACATCGGATCCGTCGCCGTGCCCGTGCCCGGCGGCGCCCACACCATCGGTAACCGGCACAGGGTCATCCGCGGCGTCACCCCTTCATCCAACGATCGCGCCATCAACCGAGTCGCTCGCACCGCCGCAGCCCGCGCATCCGTGTGCGGATTTTCTCGATACGCCACCAAGCCATTCACCAGACGACACATCCGCTCCGTCAAATTCGCGTGCAAATCGAATACCCCGAAGATCGGTAAATCCGCCGCCCCCGGCAGGGCCCGAATCCGTTCCAATAACTCCCCTTCCGGATCGGTCACCGTCTCCGTCACCATCGCCCCATGCAGGACCAGATAGATCGCGTCGATTCCTGCCGCCAAGGCCGGGCGCGCACGCTCCTCAAACTCCTTCCAAAACGTTTCCAACGCCGCATCCGCCACCATGCCACTGGGAAACACCCGCGCATCCACCGTGGGCACTACCGTCAGTCCCAGCTCCTGGGCCGTCGTCAAAAAACCATCAGTGGGCGACGCGTCGCCGATCTTGCCCAAGATGTCCGCATCTCGCGTGACACTAAAATCCACCCACGTGGTCGTCTCCTCGAGAAACGTATGCGTCTCGTGAAAGAAACTGCCGAAGAGGATCCGGGCACTCATGATCAGTCGTCGATTCGCGATCCCCGGTTCAGGCGCCGGTCCAACTCTCCGCATGCCGCTTGAATGCGATCGCGGACAGCCTCAGGGCGTCATCAATATCCTGCTCAGTGTGAGCCAGACTGATTGACCACAATCCGCGTTCGATTACCCGCACCCCTTCTTCCAGCAAACAGCGCCGCAGATGAGCCCAACGGGCGATATCCTGCCGTTCGACGTAGTCCCGATAATTCTTTACCGACCGATCATCGGCGCCGGGCTTCAGCATCAGCGAATGGAACGCCAGGCCGGGCCCCTGCGGTCGCAACGGAATGCCGTGCTCATCGGCCAAGGTCCGTAAGCCCGCCATCAGTTTTTGCCCGAGTCGATTAAGCGTGGCGGGATGTTCTGAACCCAAAGCGATGACTTCATCGAGACACCAACGGCTCGCGGCGAGACACAGTGGATTTGCGTTCAAGGTGCCTGCATGAATCGACTCGCCGGAGATGATCTTGGCCATCGCCTCCCGCGTTCCCGTTAACGCTGCGAACGGCGTGCCGCCGCCAATCGCTTTGCCAAACACCGTGAGATCCGGGCGCACATCGTAATAGTCCTGAGCGCCGCCGGCTCCAAAGCGGAAGCCGGTGATACACTCATCGGCGATCATCAACATACCCTCCTGATCACAGAGCTCCCGGATCGTGGCCAACATGCCTTCCACCGGCTCGATGCAGCAGGTATTGCACATTGCCGGCTCACACACGATCGCCGCGATCTGGCCCTTGTATTGCTCAACCCGTTGCCGGAGGTGCTCGATGTCATTCCATTGCGCGACCACAAACTGTTCGGTAACTTCTGCAATGATGCCTTTGCTCGGATGCACACGCGCGGGCTCGGGGTCATCCCAGGTGCTGGGCGGATTGGCGAAGCCCACGAGCCCTTCGTCGCTCCATCCGTGATAGTGACCTTCGAAACGGAGGATCAGTTTTTTGCCCGTGTGCGTCCGCGCTAACCGGAATGCCGCCATCACGGCCTCGGTCGCCGAGTTGTTAAATCTCACCAACTCCGTTGCCGGGACCATTTTTTGCAGGCGTTCCGCGACGTCCAATTCAAGTTCGCATTGCGCCGCCCAATGGAGGCCCAATTTGGCTTGAGCCGCGATCGCATCGGCCAGCCCCGCCGGAGCGTGACCATAAAGCAAAGCGCCCTGCCCGAGCTGAAAATCGAGATACTCGTTCCCATCAACATCCCAGACCCGCGCCCCATCTCCCTTGTCAAAATACAATGGCACGGGTTGTTCGAGCATTCGAATGCCGCTGTTAATACCGCCCGCGATACTGTGCTTCGCGCGGTCAAAGAATTCTTGGGATTTAGGAAAGGTGTAAGGCATAATTTTTAGGGAGTTAAATTTTTAGGCGGACGCACGCTGATCGGTTTCGATTCGACCACGGGAAATGCGACGCATCGCCGCGGTCAGAGCTGAGCGTAATTTCGCCGGGAATCGATTCACCGGCACGGCCACACTAATCCCCGCCAAGGGTTCGTGATGGGCCGTCAGCGAGACTGCCACGCAAACCACTCCAGCCACGGTTTCTTCTTCCTCTTCGCCCCAGCCGCGCTTGGCCGTCTGAGCCAACTCCGCCTCCAGTCGAATTCGAGCCGCCTTGCGCCCGCGGGTCGGCATCATCGCACAGGCCTTCGTGACCAATCGACTTTGCTGCTCTGCCGGCAGGTTAGCCACGATCGCTCGGCCGAGAGCCGTAGTATGAAACAGATCCCGCGCCCCCGGCTTCACGATCCAGCGCAATGCCTGCTCGGTTTCCATCACCGAGGCATAGCGCACATAAACCCCCTCCAACACGCCGAGGTTCACCGTCTCATCAAAGGTCTCATGCAACGTTGCCATCAACGGCTGAGCCTTGGCTCGCAAGAGCGCGTCGCGGCTGTGCTCGCGCAAGGATTGCAGCCGATCCGTTAAAATATAACTCCCTCGTAGATTCCCCAATTCGAGGTAACCCAGATCCCGGAGACTCTGCAGAATGCGGTGCACCGTCGGTTTCGGCAATCGACTCTCCTCGGCCAATTCCGCCAAGCTCAGGGCCCGCCCCGCCCGAGCCATGACTTCCAAAACCGAAAAGGCTTTATCTAAAACCGCGATGCTCATAGCTTATCTTCCAAAGTGATTCCACAATGTGGAATTTTAATTCCGCGGTGTAAAGCACCGTCCCGCTACTTCACTCCAAATAGTTTCTTGTCCGACCTCTCACTCTCTCACTCCCCTGCTGTTTTAACCACGAATGGCCAAGAATAAACCCGCTTGGCATTCCGCCTGCCGGCTCCACGTCTGCTACAAATAATAGTAGAATTGGTTTTCATTTCGGAGCGGTAGCGAAACTAATTCGGGTCCCTTCGTGGTTAAAAACAATCCTGCTTCTCGCTCGTTCCCTTCACTCTCTCTTCTTTTTACGGTCCACCTTCTTTTCCCCCATCTCGTGATCATTGATTGCCACAACCACCTCGGGGTAGATCCCTACTTCTACCTCAACAGCTACCACCCCTACGCTCAGGACCTGCCCGCCATGGTCACCGAAGGGCGCCACTGCGGCGTCGATCGCTGGGTAGTCTTTCCGATGGTCAGCAACCTCTCGTTCGATTTGGCGGCGATGCGGCGGAAGGAAATCGTGAGCGGGGGCCTCGAGACCGTCCCCTACGCGTTCGAGAACGAGCGCATGTTCCACGAGATCTACGATCTCTACCCCGACCTCGGCGTCCACACCATCCCGTTCGCGATTCTCGATCCCATGCGCGAACCGGCGGCCCAACTCGTCAAACTACGCGAACTCCGGACTAAGTATCCTTTCTACGGACTGAAAATTCAGCCCACCATGATTCAGGCCGACGTCGAAGCACTGCTCACCGTCGGTCGTGGTTTCCTCGAATTCGCGGCCGAATTCGACTTGCCCTTCATCATCCATTCCAGCGTCGATCCGGCCGACACCTGGGCCCAAGCCACCAGTATCCTGAAAGTCGCCGAAGCCACCCCCGCCGTGCGGTTCTGCCTCGCCCATTCCTGCCGCTTCGACCGCGAATGCCTCGATCGCGTCGCCGCCCTACCCAACACGTGGTTCGATTGCTCCGCCCACCGCATTCACTGCGACTGCGTCCTGAAAGGATATCCCAACATCGCTCCCCCGGAACGCCGATTCGACGCCGACTACACTAATCCCCCCGCCGTGCTACTGGCGCTGGCGGAAGCCTACCCGACTAAACTGCTGTGGGGGTCCGACACCCCGTTCCAAAGCTACGTCGACAACACGATGTCCTTGCGCAGCACCTACGCGGAGGAAACGGAATGCCTCAAAGCACTCCCCCCCGATCTTCATCGCGCCGTGACTTGCGACAACCTCCTCAATCTTCTTCAACTTAAAGATGGAAACCCTCTCGCTCTCGGGTAACGCCGCCCTCGTCACGGGTTCATCGCACGGCCTCGGTCTCGGGATCGCCCGGGGACTGCAGGAATCCGGCGCGGCCGTTATCTTTCATGGCCACACTGCTCGCCCCCTCGAAATCGCCGAGACCGAGAGTTATCTGACCGGTGACCTAACCGATACCGATACCCCGGCACAACTCATTGCCGCCGCCCTCGCAGCCCAAGCCGACCTCAACCTACTTGTCTGCAACGCCGGTAGCATCTTCGACATCCCGTTCCTCGAAATGGATCTCGAACGCTGGGACCGCACCCAGAATCTTAACGTCCGTGCGACCTATTTCGTGGTGCAGGCCTTCGCCCGCCTCTTAGCCGCCCGTCAAAGACCCGGCGCGATCGTCATCACTTCGTCCATCAACGGGTCCCAAGCGGAGATCGACTCCAGCGCCTACGACACGTCCAAAGGCGCCCTCGTCATGATGACCCGCACCCTCGCCCAAGCCCTCGCGCCGCACGACATTCGGGTCAACGGCATCGCCCCCGGCATGATGCGCACGCCCCTCACCGAACGCTGGCTCAAAACCGATCCGGCCGGAGCTGAGCTCTACGCCAAACGCACCCTGCTCAACCGCCTCGGCACCCCCGAAGATTGCGCCGGTGCCGTCTCTTTCCTGCTCTCGCCCTCCGCCGGTTATATTACCGGTCAAGTCATCTCGATCGATGGTGGCATGGGTATCAGTCAACTCGGTCGCATCAAACCGTGACTTCCATCGACGAACTTTTCACCCCCAGTATCCTCGTCTTCGAGGATCGCTTGGCCACCAATCTGCAACGCATGCAGTCGACTTGTGACGATGCCGGCATCGCCCTGCGCCCGCACATCAAGACCCACAAACTCGTGCCCGTCGCCCGACGCCAAATCGAGCTCGGCGCCAAAGGCCTCACCTGCGCCAAACTCGGCGAAGCCGAAGCCATGCTCCCGAGCGGAGTCCGCCAGATTTTCCTCGCGCATTCGCTCGTCGACCACCGGCAAGCACCTCGCATCGCCGCCTTGGCCGACCACCTCGATGAACTTCGCCTCGCCGTCACCAGTGGGGCTCATCTCGAAGCCTTGATCTCACTGCTGCAAAAAGTAGGCCGCCAGCTACCGGTCATGATCGCCATCGATACCGGTCTCAACCGCGAGGGCATCCGGGTCCTCGAATCCGCCCAACGTATTGCCCAACGCATCGACGCCGAACCTCTGCTAGAGCTGGCGGGATTTTACACGCACGAAGGCCAATTCTACGGCAAGGATCGCTCAAACCGGACCACCGACGTGGAAGCCCTCCTCACCCACATCTGCAGCGTGCGCGACAGTGTCAACCCCGCCCTACCGGTCTGGCCGGGTTGCAGCGTCAGCGCGACTGCGATCACCCAGCAAGCCCACGGACGCGTGGAAGCAGTTCGTCCGGGAGCCTACGTCTTTGGTGATCTCTCGCTGACCCAAAACGCCGACGTGATGCCGTGGGACCACGTCGCGCTGCAGGTCTTGGCCACCGTAGTCGACAAACCAACCTCGGATCTCGCCCTGATCGACGCTGGTTCAAAAACTTTTTCATCCGACCGCACCCGCCAAGGCATCAGCGCACTCGCCGCCGACGGCCGCGACATCGCCGTCGTCGCGGTCAACGAGGAGCACGGCTACCTCCGCGGCGAAGACGTGGCCCAGCTTCAAATCGGCGAACGAATTCTCTTCGTTCCCGCCCACGTCTGCACCGTAGTCAACCTCGCCGACGCGGTCCAAGTCATCGCCGCCGACCAAACCATCCGCACCACCTGGCCCATCGACGCCCGCGGCAAAAATCAATAACCGCGGACCGATCCATCTGCGCCTAAGCCACAGAGATCCCAATTCTGCCTCTCCGAGACGAAGCGGTAGCGAAGTCATTCGTGTCCATTCGTGGTTAAAAAAACACCCTGCCTCAAAGTCCCCCCCACCACCCATGCAAGCTACGCTCTACATCGACGTTCAACACGCCCTCGCCGAAGGGCCCGTCTGGCATGAAAACGCCCTCTGGTGGATCAATATTTCCGCCGGGAGCCTCTACCGCCACGAGGTGACCGATGGCACCACCCGGTCTTACGCCGTGGGCTCAACGCTCGGCGTCGCCCTACCCGCCGCCAACGGCTGGTGGTGGACCGCTCGCGAACGCGACTGCGCGTGGCTACATGAGCCCACCGGCAAAGTCATTCCCATCGACGCCCCTATCCCAAATCTGCCCCCCGCGCATCGCTTCAACGACGGTTTCTGTGGCCCCGATGGACACCCCTGGGTCGGCACCGCCGCGCTCAACGGTTCCCGCGAAACCGCCTCGCTGTATCGAGCCGATTCCTCCGGTGCCCTGCACCTCAAACTTCCCGATATCACCCTCTCCAACGGCCTCGGCTGGTCGCCTGACAACGCCAAGTTCTACTACGTCGATTCATTGGCGCACAACTTATCGGTCTTCGACTACGACCCCACCGCCCATCAAATCAACAACCGCCGCATCCTCCGCGAATTTCCCGCCGACGGCAGTGTGCCCGACGGCCTCACGGTAGACGCCGATGGCCACATCTGGCTCGCGATCTGGGGCGGATCCGTGGTGCTACATATCGACGGAGAAACCGGAGATATCCTCAATCGCGTCGAGCTCCCGGTCACTCAAGTCACCTCCTGCACCTTCGGTGGAGAGGACGGACGTACCCTCTACATTACCTCCGCCCGAGTCGGCTTGAGCGATGAACAGCTCGCCGCCCAACCCCACGCCGGCAGCATCTTCCAAGTGCGCCCCAGCACCACCGGGCTCCCCTTCGTGCTCTGCTCAATTCCACCACCAAATATCTAAGAATCTGATTTCCAATAGTTTCCTATGACTCTGAGGGACAGTGCAGTGACCCAAAAAAACCCGCCTCGAAAGGCGGGTTTTCAAAATGGCGTCCCCACGGGGATTCGAACCCCGGTTGCATGGATGAAAACCATGTGTCCTGACCGGACTAGACGATAGGGACGTTTAGAACGGAACCGCGGAACGTAGAACCCATTGGACGCTGCGCAAGGCCAAATTTAATAAACCTGTTTCGAAGTTTGCCATGACCCACAATTACGGGCCATTTACGACCTATGTATGGCATGGTAAACCAAGCGATTGAGGACATGGTCTGCGAAGTCCACGGCGAAGAAGTCTGGGAGCTGATCAAAACTAAAGCGGAAGTCGACGTGGATGTGTTCATTAGCAATGAAAGCTACCCCGACGATTACACTTATCGACTCGTCGCGGCCGCCAGTGAGGTCAGTAAAGCGCCAGCCGATGAAATTCTTGTCGCATTTGGCGAACACTGGATCCTGCGCACCGCCTCGGAGGGTTACGGCGAGCTCATGCACGCCGGAGGGAGCAACTTGAAAGACTTTCTCGTCAATCTACCCAACTTCCACACCCGCGTTGTAATGATTTACCCTAAACTACAGCCCCCTCGATTTGAAGTGACCGATGTGACTAAAAACTCGCTCAACCTTCATTATATCACCCATCGTGATGGACTTATGTCTTTTGTCGTCGGACTCATTAGTGGTTTAGGGAAACTCTTCAAGACCCCAGCGACCTCGACCCTTATCGCCTCCCGGGCCAACGGCGATGATCACGAAATTTTCAAAGTAGAGTGGTGAACGAGCCCAACGGTAACGGTGAATTCGTTTCATCAGCTGATTTCTCTGACCTGTTTCCTTTCTACCTGACGGGCGATGGTCAGGGCTGCGTGGAGAAATGGGGACCATCTTTGGCGAAACTGTGTCCCGAGTTAGCGTCGGGAGTTTCCTTCTCGGCCTTGTTTGAACCATTTCGACCGGCCGCCGCTTTCGAAGTCGAAACGCTCCGAAATAACCCCCAAGATCTCTACGTTATCCGCCATCGAGGCTCGCAAATCATGCTCCGCGGGCAAATGCGACCACACGCCACCGAGGGGTTCATTTTTATCGGATCTCCTTGGCTCTCCGACCCCAGTGAACTAACCAAACACAAGCTCAGCGTCTCCGACTTTGCCATCCATGATCCCGCGATCGACCTACTGCACGTGCTGCGGTCGCAAAAAATGGCCACCGCAGATCTGCAGCGACTGACCGACAAACTCACTACTCAACGGACCAAGCTCAAAGAGGCCAATGCCCGTCTGACGGCCCAAGAAGCCGAGACGCGCACCCTCGCGCTAATCGCCGAACGCACCGACAATGCCGTCGTGCTCACCAATGCCCACGGTCAGGTTGAGTGGATCAATCCGGGATTTACCCGACTCACGGGCTACACCTTCAAAGAGATCTCAGGAAAGTCTCCCGGCGACCTGCTGCAAGGCCCCGAGACTGACCCATCCAAAATCGAATACATGCGCGAGCGGATCGTGGCGGGAAAGGGCTTTCGCATCCAAATTTTAAATTACACCAAATCGAATCGGAAATATTGGGTCGATTTCGAAGTGCAACCGATCCGCAGCGAGGCTGGCGAACTCCAGCACTTCATGGCGATTCAGACAGATATTTCCGCTCGGCGTTCCGCGGAAGCAAACCTGCGCGTGCAGTTTCGGGTATCCCAAATTCTGGCCGCGGACACTTCGCTCAAAACCATCGCCACTCCGCTGCTCGAAGCGATCACTGCCGAATTAAACTGGAGTATCGCTAATCTCTGGATGGCAGATCTCAAAAGCCAGGTACTCACGCGCACCGCAACTTGGGGGCAAGACCCAGAACTTTCTGAACGGTTCTTGAACTTGGCCAACCAGGATCAGCTGTCTTTTGATTCCTGCTTGCCGGAACTTTGCTCTCGCTCTCAAAAACTGCAGTGGGTCGAAGATATGGGAGAATTCCCTGACTGCTCGCGAAGTTCGGCCGCGAGTCACTCGGGCCTGAGATCAGCCGTAGGATTCCCCATCAAGATCGGTGACCAAACCTTGGGCGTCGTTGAGTTACTCTCCTTGAGCCAAGAACCCGGTGACGAATCTCAAAACCAAGCGCTTGAAGCCCTGGGCGCCCAAATCGGGCAATTTGTGCAACGCACCCAAGCTCGCGATGAACTAAAAATGCGCAGCGAAGAACTCGCCCGGCTCAACTCCGATCTCGCCGCGGCCAATCGCACTAAAGACGAGTTCCTGGCCAGTATCAGTCACGAGATTCGCACCCCCCTAAATGGCGTCATCGGAGCCGCCGAAGCCATCCAGCCTACTGCCCTCAATCGCGAACAACGCGAAGCACTTGAAATCGTCAGTTCTTCGGCGCACCATCTGCATGCGGTCCTCAACGATGTGCTCGATTTCTCGCGTATCGAAGCCGGTCATGTGGAGCTCCTTCCGGAAGCGACTGCGCTGTCCGAATTCATCCAAGAGACCGCCCGAATTTTTACCGGAGTGGCACGTGACAAGCAGCTCGATTTCAGAGTCGTCGACCAGCTTCCGGCCAACACGACTGCGCTGATCGACACGACCCGACTTCGCCAAATTATCGTCAATCTTCTAGGGAATGCCTTCAAATTCACCCACCGCGGCTCCGTCACATTTCTCGCATCCGTCCAAGGAGCAGGGAAACAAGGCTGCCTCACCATCGAGATCACGGATACTGGAATTGGAATTCCAGCCGATCGACTGGAGCAACTATTCAAACCCTTCAGTCAACTCGACGCCTCGCGGACTCGGAAATACGGGGGAACCGGGCTTGGTTTGGCCATCTCTCGTCACCTTTCAACTCTCATGGGGGGCACGCTTGATATCGATCGCACCCACACGCCCGGTAGCCGTTTCCGCCTTCAACTCCCCGCCCCCCTAGCCTCCTTGTCTCCTCGCAACACCTTACCGCCTATTTCTCTAAACGAAGACGCCAAAATTCTGATCGTCGACGACAATCAGGCCAATGGTCTCGTTCTCAAGATGTTGCTCAAACGCCTCGGTCTGGTTGGCCATCACTCCTTCAGCGCCCGCGATGCGATCGACTACTGTAAAGAGGAAACTCCCGCGATTATTCTCATGGATCTGCACATGCCCGAAATGGACGGAATGGAGGCCACGCGAGTCCTCAATGCTACCGTGCTGAAGGACCGGGCGCCGACCGTGCCCATTATCGCTCTCACCGCCGACGTTCGGCGAGAGGTTAAAGACGCTTGCTTCGAAGCAGGTATGGACGGGTTTCTCACCAAACCCATCCGGCTTGAGGATCTCCGTGAGGCCCTCGCAAAACACCTGACCTCGACCTCGACCGGCCCTCTTCGATTGGTGCCAATCCCGCCCGCGCCGTCCGCCATTGATGCGACGATAGTCGATAATATTTTCGATTTCGGCGATGACCCTGAACTCGCCGCCGAAGTGAGAGAGATGTTTACCGACATGTGGGCGGACGTAGAGCCTTGTATCGAAGAGATTGATTCACTGCGAAAAGCCGAGGACGTCCAAACGGCGCAAGCCCGTTGCCACCGCCTCCGCGGTGTGCTCGCCAACTACGGTTTTTCGACTGCCGCCAAAAAGCTCGGCGAGATGGAGCACGATCGCGAAACCCTCAATGCCCTCGATGCCATCAACACCCTTCGATCAGGTCTGGTCGCCGCTCGCATCGAACTGATCGAACGCCACCACTACCTCGCCTAAACAGGCGAGGAAAAGACTATTCCCACCAAGCCGGGGTGGCGTCGAATTCAACCGATCCATCCGGCCACACTCGCACCACCAACCGGCGCCCCTCCCCCGGCTCAAACCAAGATTCCGGCACCCCTTCCGAGATCCGGCCCGTGTGCACGATCCATGCTTCCCCGGGTAAATTCGCCGGCACCCCCTTGCTACGGCTCTGCCCCGGTTCCAGTGTCTTCACCCGCCACTGGAACCCACCGCTGGAAATCATAATACCGGCCCGCACTTCAGCTGACTCGTTATAAACGATCACTTCGCAGCGACGACTTGCCATCCCTAACCAGAAAAGGGCGACTAACAGCATTGCCGTCGCCCCCAGCAGCCACCGCGTCCGGCGCATCCGCCAGTCAATCACGCCCGGCCCTTTCGCTGCGCTTCGAGTCTTGCTACGCATCCCACCAAAACCATCCACATCGCCAGATTCTTCGTCTGCGTTAGCACGCGCTCGAGCTGACTGTGCGCATAGGTAAGCAAAAACGCGATAGCCACTGCACTCAGAAATACTCCCGCCAACGTTCCTCGTCGATCCCAGGCTCCCCGCAAGGCCCACCAACCGGTGATCATGATCATGAACATGTAGGTCAAAAAACCCCCGTAACCCGACTCCGCCAGGAGTAGCCAGTAATGACTCTCCACCACTCCCTTGGCGTAGTCTTCATCGACTTTGTGCCCTCGGTCACGCTCCCAATCATTAATCACGTCCCCATACGGAAACGGCGCGTTAATCGTCAGCGCAAAATTATTCCAACCCAGCCCGATCGCGGAATCCTTCAACATCGCCGCCGATGCGAGATTCATCACATCACGGGTCTCCCCGCTTGCATCATTACCCTTATCCCCGAAACGAGCAATAATCGTATCAGCCGTCGCCAATAGCCCCAACATACCGACCGCCCCCATCGCTAACATCGTGCGCATGCGGCGCGAAGTGATCCCGTCCACCAACCCCGCCAACATCACACCCACGACTCCCACCGCAAACACTGCCAACGCCGCCCGCGATAATGCCGACTGCACGATAATTCCCGACGACATAAACCCAATCGTCCACCAACGCGTATCAATTTTATCCGCTTTGCTCATCACGACCGCCAACAACGGCAGCCCCATCATATACGCCCACATCGCCAGTGGATTCTGATGCTCAAACCATCCCCGCACCTGATAAAATCCATCAACATATTTCATCTTCAGCACCACCGCCGCCTGCACGGCCAAAGTAAAAGCCATCGCTCGCAGCAGCCACCGCAAATCCTCCTCATCATTGAGGTAATTGTAAGCGGCGACCAATATCACCCCCGCCGTCGAAAACTTCCACCCAGCCATCAAAACATAACTGGCATTCGGTGCGGCGATAATAGACAGCATACTCGCCCCGCAATACAGCGCCCACCAGCCCGCGCCAGGCGGAAACCAACGCGCGCCCGGCGTCCGCCCCATCACCGCTGCCAGCGTGATACCCAACGACAACGGCACAAATAAACTGAACTCAAACCCCTTGGTGTGCCCGCGATACCATTCGATGGAACCAAGCATCAAAGTGAACTTATTAATGTGCCACGAAATCATGAACACCAACAGGCCCATTGCCCA
>Ga0208413_1000322_pt1 | contig 38913 bp, 34 predicted proteins | sample AntAceMetag02UKD_FD_184761 | JGI IMG/M metagenome (GOLD analysis project Ga0208413, IMG submission 184761) | Saline lake microbial communities from Ace Lake, Antarctica - Antarctic Ace Lake Metagenome 02UKD (SPAdes) (version 2) | ecosystem: Environmental > Aquatic > Non-marine Saline and...
TGTTGGGTAGTAGGTATTCTTTTGACATAATTATTAAATTGTTGTATTCATCAAAAAACATTGCTGACTGGCTGGCCACCGCCAACTTTTGCAATATCTCTGCAATGTTTTGATTTGGCTCAACAAAGAAAAATGGAATTATTATTTCTGGGTATCCTGTAATTCTCTTAAAGTTGTAATTTGAAAAACCAGCGTAATCAAGAAGGACGGTTATCGCTGAGCTTAAGGAAGTGTCAGTAAGTAATATTTCAGGGGCGGGCATCGATTCAAGAAAAAAGAATAGGTCTCTCATTTGAATATTAACGGTCGCAGCCGATCCTGTTACTTGAGGGAATGACTCCGAATACATAGTTTTTATTGGAATAAAATAATCTATTCCGTTTACATTTTTTGTAATATCATAGAATAAAAACTTGATGGGCATGTCTAGGTAGGGGGAAAGAATGCTTCCCGTATTTAAGTCAAAATCAAAGTTATTATTTTGGTTAAAAGAAAAGTCAACGTCGAAAATTTCCAAGGAACCTGTTGAAACGGACAGCCCACTTACTGGCAAAGAGCTGTTTCCTAAATCTGACATTGTTTTTGTAATTGAAAAAGAGGAAACAGAATCACTAATGTCAACAAGAAGTCTTGGAGAAAACTCAATCAGGTCAAAGGTACAGTTATTTTTGTTCATTGTCTGAACAACAATTCTTATTCCCCCTATCCATTCAAACTCCCTAAACTTTTTTACACCATTAGAATCAAAAAAGTAATCTGGGTTTGAGGCATTACTCACAAACTTGCTGTTGTAGTTTATCCCTTCGCTTGAAACCTTCCAGGAGTAATCTGGGGCAAAGCTCTCCCACAGAGAGTTTATATAAACATACATCATTCCCAGTTCGTGATCTGTCTCTTTTACCAAATAAGAGTAGCCCTCTGGGGCACTGCTTGGAAGAAGGGTGCTGCTAGAAATTGTATCTGCAAATATAAAAATTTCCTGATATTCTTCTGGTACGTTTAGTCCATAGGAAACCTCTAATATCCCGTCTGGTCCCAGGATCGCGGAGCCGTCATCTCTCGAAGAGTTTGCTCCAAAGCTTTCTATTTCTTCCCAACTACTATCCTGATTTAGTTTTTCAATTCTCCATGATGTTGGGGTAGTCTTATTTAAATCTCCATACATTGGATCGGGTATTGATTCATCACCATATCTCAAGTTTCCAAGATCTATGTCTCCGACGTTTGTTTGAACCTTTATGACTATCTTGTTTGATGGTACCCGATCCTTATAGACGACAAATGGGACTGCATCTTCTATATAGTGGGTATTGTTGTCTGTAAAGGATATTCCCCGCTCTACCTGCCTTAAAGTCGCAGCATCCGACTCACCTATTCTTGGGGTGGGAAGTCCATACTCAGTTCTATAGGATGTCCAATATTTAAACAAGTCATCTTTGTGAGACATGTAGTATCTAGGTCTTCTGACTATGTAAGATTGATTTACCTCTTGTACCCCCGTTTCCTTGTTTATTGGAGATGGGTTTGTGATGTATTGAGAAGATTCATAGGAGCTGCCGGAACTTCCAAGGTACAAAGGCTTGTTTATTCCAGACCTTGGTCTGTGGGGCTTTATGCACTCTTCAAGTGAATATAGAAGTTTCATTTTTTCTTTTTGTGAGATAAACAGAGTTGGTTGATCGTCATCGTCAAATCCACTGCTAATGGCAACATCTGCGTCAGTTGCTCCAGTATAGTAATTTCCAATGTCTGATGAGTCATAGCTCATTGGGAGCAAGTAGTATTGAGATGCGGTGTACGTTGGCCTGTATCTGTAGTTTCCAAGCCTAGCGATGTTATCAGGATGATTCATGTTCCACTCAGCATATACCGCCGATTCCACCTGAACAGTATCTGATGTCTTTAAGTGATTGGCAAGCTCTTCCGATTTAAACATTAAACTTCTTCCAAGGATAGGTTGATGTTCCAGAAGTCAAATCCAGTTGAAGTCCCCCCGCTTGACCAAGTTCCGCCTCTTTTTTCGATAGTGTAGTCAAGGGAAGATATGAACATTTTTAACACTTGATTGTACCCCCCAAGCCTATTAAAGTTTTCCACTCCATTAACCCTAAACTTGTCATATGCAAGAAAAACATAAAACGGTCCAGTATGATCTTCATACCAAGACAGAATGTCAACACCACCAGCACCTCCATCAACTGTATACATTGAATATGTCGATGCATCTTCAACCACTTGACCAGTGGTGTTGTCAAAGGAAACTTCTCCAGAAAATGCCCTAGATGGTATTCTCGCCCAGGAGGTGGACAGGTTTAGCTTATCTGCTGTCCAGTACGAACGCATGTTTCCGTTTACCATTCTTTGTCGGGACTCAATTCTTTGAGGTGTTATGGATATTTCTGATCTATTTCCATCGGTAAGTATGATGAAATCTTCCCCCTCAATGCCTGTTGGTACATACTGACCACCGTCAAGCGTTCCTGGGTTGTTTGACAGAAGGATTGCTTGTGGGCGGCTCGCCCCTTTTAAGTACCCTTTTCTTCCAGACATGTAACCACTACTAGCCACGACTGCTCCTCACTTGCATATTCTGCATTTGTTTAATTTTCATGACAGCCTTGTTTGCTATGTCGTCAGCGTTGGCGTTCGTTGTTGCGCTCACACTGACGCTAAAGTTATTATACACTGGAGCGTTAATGCTTGTAGATGCACCACCCTTTTTGCTAATGCTAGGGGTATCTGGACCTGAGCTATATTTTGGCATGACAAACGATCCTTGATTTATTGCCTTAAGCATTGGGGCTCCATACTTTTCCACCATAGACTTACGAACAACAAACTCTCCTGGTGTCAGCATTGCACTTATAGAGTCTCTTCCTCCAGAACCAGGGATGCTTCCAGCAACCTTGTTCATAATTCTCCCACCCATATTCTTGTTAAGTGCATCCTGTCCTGAACCTAGGATTGCGTCCACGGTTGAATCTAATCTTTTATCTATTCTCTCTATCTTTCGGTTATGTTGGGCTATTTTTGAGTCATAGTTCTTCTTTGTTTTGTCCATTGGCTTGACGTTGTTTAGCTCTACCTTTTGCCTTGCTGCTAGCTTCATGGCTTGATCAATCTGCTTCCCCACTTCATACCAAGCAGATCCTAAAAGACCAGCTCTTTCAATTTGATCATCTGTCATTTCTGACAACAGGTTTGCCCCATCAATTAATCCTGAGTCTATGTCAAGTTGCTTTTTCTTTTCTTGTGCTTGCTCTGAGTAACTTTTCAGCAGTTTTTCGGCTGGTTCGAGCTTGCTCTCTTCTATCTTAAGTATTTGTGTCTCTCTGTTGTAAATGACATCTGCAATGTTTCGTATCTCTCTATCCCTTAACAATAGCTGATCCTTTAGAGGAATTAGAAGCAGGTTGTTACTAAATATTTTATCTTCGACATCCCTGATGAGCAATGAGGTTTGGTAAGACTGTTCTTTTATCTGCTTAATTCTTTCTTCTGCCTCGTCTCTTGTCAAGCCGCCGCTTGTTTTAAGACTATCAACAGAACTTTCCATTGACTGATTTAAGGCACCCCTTGTTTGTTGCTGTGCTGCCTTAACTTGATTCTGCCTCATCTGTTGTACGGCGATAGTGGCGGCGTAAATATCTCCTTCTGCCAAGGCCTGAGACACTCCAAGTTGATCCTTTTGCTGTTGCACGATGTTATTGTTTAGGCTCGATACCTTTCCTAATGCATCAATTCTTTCCGCATATGTTTCACGAATCTTTTTTTCCATGTCAGAAAGAACTTCTAGCTCATGGCCCATAGCACTTGCTTCACGATTTCTTAATTCGTCTTGTCTTTGCAGTGTGTCTATTTTTCTTTGATCTAGTTCGTTTATTCTTTCATGATCCTCTATTTGTCTCTGAATCATTTCTTTTTGACGTTCAAGAGACCTTGTTTTCTTTTGATCAGTGTCGTTTATTTTTTTAAGAGCATCTAACTCTTCTTGTATTGCATCAACTATATCTTGCTGCTTGTCAATTTTTTCCTGAAGAGGAAGCATCGATGCTTTGTATACATCGTTAATATCTTTGAGTTTTTTTTCTATTGGATCTAAGTATTCTGGTACGTCTTTCATTGACTCGTAGGCTCTGACAACCTTTTTGGTAGCCTTTCCTGTTTTGTCTAGTTCTGCTGTCAGAAGTTCTTGGACTCTTCCTGCATCGGAGGCAAACCCAACAGCGTCTTCGCTAGACATCCCTCTCGCCATGAGAATATCGATTGCTTGGTTCTTTTGTTTTTTTCTATTTTTTTCTACTCTGGATGCCTTAATTGCTTCGTTTACCAGGTTTTTATTAAAGCTGGTGATTAGATCTTTTAGTTGTTTCTTGCTTACGTTGAGAAGTTCTTTTGCTTTCTTAAGTCCTTCTTCTCCTCCGCCAATCATGTCAATTATTTGCTCTGGAATTCCTTTTCCTTTAAGCTTGTTTAGCATTTTTGGGAAAAGAGCAAGGTCTGCTTTTGTATCATCAAGAAGTTGTTGGAAGAAAGACTTTGCAGGACTGCTGCCTTTTTCACCATCGTCATCAGGTTTATTATCGTCTTCTATGTTATTCTTTGTTGGAGTAACTTTAAGGGTTTCACTCGTCGACGCTATAAGCCTCGCTCTTTCATTTGCCACCCATTCTGCTGCTGCGGTTCGCCCCTCCTCAGTCACAAATTTTGGCGGTATCAGCTCTAGAGTTGCAACTGCCATGATTGCCATTTTAAAAGAAGATGGTTTTTTAGCAAACTCCTGAAGACTTAGCCCCATTGCATCAAGGTTGCTTGCTATGGTTTTTGGATCGGTTGTTCCGAAGGCGACTTCTGCTTGTTTTTTAGCATTTTTTTTATTTTGAAACATTGAGTATGCGTCTGTCATTTTTTTCAGACCATCTTCTCCTATAGACTCAACATTTATTATCTTTTTTAATATTTCTGGTAAAGATCCTATTTGACCAAGAACTAAAGTAAGATCCCCTAACTCTTCTGTTGACATTTCTTCTGCAGTGACAATTATTTCGGCTCTTATTGAGTCTGGAATGCTATCTGGAAGTTCTTTTAGGAATTTAGCATATGCAACAATATCTTCTGGTTTTTTTCCTGTAGTATTTACAACGACATCAAATTCTATTTTTTGCTTTTCTGTCATAGATGTGTACAGTGTTATAATTTCATTTGCTTCGCCTACATCTCCTTGTGTTTGTAAATCAAATATTAATCCCATGGTTTTTGATGCAGCTGATTCAGCACCTCCCCCCTCTAAAATTAGATCATTCATTATTTTGTATGACATCGCATCAATATTTCCCACTTGAATATCAAACTCTAAAGAGCGTACGGATTTCCTTGATTCTGCAAATGAAAGATCTTCTCCATCTTCTTTTCTTCTTGCAGCTAATGCAGTCCTTGCTGAATATGCTGCAGAAGTTGCATCAAGACCTGGAGCTTGAGCTTCTATAGTTTGTCTCGCCGCGTGGGAAACGGCATTAAGTTCAGCATCTTCCCTAGAAGACATATAATCTACAGCTGTTTTCCTTCTTTCGTCCATAATTGCTTTTTGTTCTGCAGCGATCAAGTCTTTTTGATCTCTCGCGGCTTGCAATTTACCTTGGAGTTTTTTCTGCTCCTCTATGTCTTTTTCTTTTTTGAGCTGGTCTTTTATTTTTTTAATTTTTTCATCTTGGGCTGCAAGTTCATTTTTAGCTACATTGGCCAGAGTGCTACTGTTTGCAATTAAAGAGTCGTAGTAAGCAACGCTAGTATTAATCATTTCATCGTATTCTCCAGAATACCAAGATCCGAAGTTGAAGACGTTATCCCAGAAAGAATCTCCATAGGACTTACCAGCTTTTTCTGCTTGAGACTTTAAGTAATCTTCATCTGCTTCAACGTTTGCAGTAATTTGTGCGATTATCTGTAGGGGAGAGTTTGTTATATCATTTCCAACGGGATCTAAAATTATCCCTAGCTGCCCTATAATGTTTGCTGTCAGCTCTGACTTGTCCAAAGCTTCTGCTACACCAGCGGCAATTGCATTTGCTTGTTCTGGAGTTACAGCATTGTTAATCACTGCCACGGCAAGCTGATTTGAAAGATTTCTAGCAAAACCAGAAGCATTCGTTTCAAAAGATTTCCTAGCTCCCTCAACAAACTCTTTACCAAAGTCGCTTTGAACAAACTCTCTTCCCTGATCAAGTGACTCTGGGGTCAATCCTTCAATTTCAGAAATATTTCCTTTTTTATTTAAATCTCTAACATTGTTTTTAAAGTATCCTGCCAAGGAGTCTATTTCATCTTTTGCAATGGTCATAGACTTTGCCATCTCTTTACCGGCTGCTATGGTATTGTCCATTCCCTTTTTTAGCAAAAAACCCACTGCTCCCACTGCAACAAAAGCTGCTACAGCCAACCCTATGGGGTTTGCTAGCAGAAGCAACGCTCCTTTTAGCATTGGCAAAGCCATAACAACTCCTTGTAGACCAAAGACTGCTGGCATTATTTTTTGAGCAAACTCTCCCATTCCTCCCCCCATCATGGATGCAGCAAAAGCCATTCCACTAACAGCCCCCATTGCTCCATTTACTTTTAATCCTCCTGAAGTCAATGTCTTTCCAAATTTTGAAGAAACACCCCTAAGCTTCGACTGTTCTTTTCCTAACGACTCTGCCGCAACTGAAGATTTTAAAACATTTTTCGTATTTTGTTCTATGGCAGCCCCGTGTGCCTGTTCTATGTTATGAATTCTCCCCTGGTCACCCTGTCTTGGACCGTTTACATTTGGAACAAACCCATCTCCAGAACCCTGCATACCTGATGTGCTGAAAAGCTCTCCCTGTACTGGACTATTATTTATGTCGAGAATGCTGAGTTGTCCTGATCTTGCTGCCTGAACTGCAGACTCTGACATTGCTTGAGAGGCCCGTACCGCTTCCCCTTTGCTGCCAGCTACTCCTGAAACCCACCCATCAACAAATTCTTCACCCACTACCTTCATCTTTTTTGATGGAGAATTCGACCCTTGCCCACTTCTCCCACCATCGACAGCACCTTGAGTTACATCTTCTGCTTCACGATAAGCTCGTTGTTTCATCGTGTTAATGTAAGACGATGATGAGTTATCGGCAAGCCTTACCTGAGTTGTAGCTAGCGCGGCTGATGCCTGACTTCCGCTGGCGGCGTTTACCCCCAAAGCATTCTTCATTTGTCCTGTTCTTTTTTGTGACAAACCTGTTTGCTCTCTTGCTTGTATTTCCTGCAAAGAGTATTGCTCATCTAGTCCTGCCAAGGCATCTAAAACCTCGAAAGATTCCCTTGTTTGTGGGTGAATTCCCTGTTGGAGGCGCTGGACTTCCGACAACACTTCTTGATACTCCATACCTGTTGCTTTTACTAGCTCGCTCATTACCTCAGAACCGTTGGCAGTGTCTAGTGTCATTGACTCTACTCTGTTAAGGTAGTTGTTTATAGCTCCCAGGTCTGGGGTCAGGTTTTTTGGTGACCAAATCTTGCCCCCAAAGCTGTCCTCCATCTTTGTTAAGTGAGAGGCTTGGACGGAAGCCATATTTCCTAGCTGTTTTTCCGTAGCCCCCCCGTACTGGTTCCACTTTTGAGCAACTCTTGACTGTATTGCCTCTATCTCTTTAGATTTTGATTCCCATCCTAGGCCTGCAGTTTGTTTTCTTATAAACTCTGGTGCCGAATAATTTTTGTCTTTTATGGATCTCATTCCACTTAGCTCTGGTGCCGCTCTCAGGGCACTATCTACCTGTGGAGTAAGAAGACTTACCTCATTAACTAACTTCATCAGCTCCCTGGCAAGTGCTTCTAAGGCTGACTCTCCCAAGCTGGCTGCCTCTGAAATCCTACGGTTAATTGCCAATTCGGTCGATCCCGATACGTTCAAAGGTATGCTTTGTCCACCCACACTGAATAACTTTTTCCCAGAAGTTTTTCCCTCATTGAACATTCCAACGTCACCCTCGTTAATGGATGTGAGCAGTGGTCCGAACTTTTTAGAAGATTCTGCATTAATTACAAACTCTCCTGGGGTAAGAAGTGCTGGTTCGGTGTCTCTGTTTCCCGTTCCCCCCACAACTCCTCCAGTTGCCATCCTTCTTGGAGCTGCCCCCGCTGTGCCACCAGCGAAACCTCTGGGAATAATCGCTGCTGTGGACATTGCACTTGCCGCATAGTTTTGATAGGCTCTCGAAAGGTTCATTACGGAAGTTTTCTGTAAGTTTAGTGCATTGGTCAGGCTTGTTGTTTTTCCTTCTAGAGAAGCGGCAGCTGCGGCTGCATCAAGTTCTGCAGAAGACAAATACTTCAAATCTGATCCTCCACCCCGAATTCTATTAAAGAAGTTGTTGAACATAGCAGCACCCTTTATAGCTTGACCAATAAAGTTAGCAAACAGACCAATTAGCATAATTACTGATGGGACAACTATTCCTACCCCTGCCACAAGAACGGTAATAAAAGTCTTGACTCCTGGACTAAGATCGTCAAACTTACTCAAAAGCCTTGTTACCACTTCAATTATTGGGGTTGCAATTCTTAGAAACATCTCTCCAATTGGGGCGATTGCAAGCTTTAGTCTTTCTAGGGCTCCTGTAAACTTTACACCAATGGAATCCTCGATGGCTCCAAGCTCTTTATCTGCAAGTTCAGCTAACTCTTCAACGCTTTGACCAGTAAGGTCAATTACCCTCTGTGCTTGAGATCCATCTTCGTTTATGTTTTCAAACAGTGCCCCAAGTCTTGCAAACTGAAACTTTCCAAAAACCTTTGCAAGTGTTTGCTGCTTTGAGAATTTATCTAAAGTTCCCAGAGCTTCCCCAAAAGACATTACCATCCCTCTAATGTCCCCTTTATTGGCGTTAATAATTGAGTCGATGTTTATTCCTACCGCTTCAAGCTGTTCTCTTGCTCCTTTTGTAGGGTTAATTAAAGAGGCAAGACCTGACTTCAGTGCGTTTGCTCCCTCTGCAGCATTAACCCCACCTTCGCGCATTGCCGCCAGGAAGACTGATAGGTCCTGAACATCTCCGCCAAGCCCCTTGATAATGGTAGCCACTTTTGGAATCGCAACCGTGACGTCATCAAGAGACAAAACAGTTTGGTTCTCTACTGCGTTCAAGAAGTTTACAGATTCATTAAGCTCGTCAGAGCTTAGTTTAAACGCAGACTGGAGGGCAATCGTAGCCGTCAATGCCTGCTGCTGATCTATCATACCAAGAGTTGAAAGACGCGTGGCACCGACGGTCTGAGCCACTAAGTCGTCTCCTGACGCACCTGCGGCGGCGGCGTCTCCGGCAAGCTTCATCGTGTCCTTTACAGCAATGCCGTACTTCGTAAACTCAGAACCAAGCTCTTTTATCTGCTCGATCATTCCGTTAGTTTCTTCTAGCGGTGTTGTGGCATCTCCATACACTCTTCTAAAATTAACTATCTGCTTTTCTAAGTCCATGAAGATTTTTCCAGCTATTCCTCCAAAAATTGTCAAAGGAACGGTAAATCCAACCATCAACTGCCTACCAGCCCACTGAGTATTTTTACCAAAGTTAACTAATGAGGTCGATCCATCTCTAAGCATTTTTCCAAATAATATCTGTCTCTGGGTTGCTATTGCTGTAGATGCGTTAAATAGATTTAAAGGTCTTACTGCCATGGACTTGGTTAATCCATTTTGGGAAGCCGCCAAAGCAATGTATTGAGTTTGAAGGGCTTTTACTCTTGAGGACGCGACAGCAGTCATCTCTATGTGTTCTTTTTTAAACACACTCCCAAAAGTTTTACTTGAGGCAATTCCATACCTAAAGTATTGTCCAAGGGAGAGTCTGTTTGAGTCTATGGACCTACCCAGCCGAGATACGCTAGATTCGACGTTTACTATTGATGTCGAGAACTGTTTTGTTGCCCCTATTTGGGCCGCAAGTCCAGCCACCGCCCCTTTCTGGGCTGCGATAGCGGATGCGTTGCTTGCTATTACGGACTTGTTGAAAGTGGATATTTGGCTTTGCAAAGACCTCAGTGATGCAAGGGCTTGAGTAGAGTCAACCCCTATGTTAATATTAGCATTTACGTCGTTAGCCATGAACTATCACCTCTAGTGAATTATACCATTATCTCATAGGATTCTTAGAGGTGTTTGATGAATCATACTCCAAGCCGTTCTTTATTCCAAAACCAGCTTTAGCTGCATTCTGACCTTGCAATGAGGTTATGTCGTTAGAGTCTTTTGCTGATCCTCCAGTAAATACTCTAGACTTCATATCTTCCCACTCTTTTTGCCCCTTTTGAGAGCTTTCGCCATCCAGGTTTATTCCCTTTAAGGCTGCGAGAAATTTTTTATCTTCATATTCTTTTTCTCTTTTAGCGACGAGGATTACTGTTAACTCTGCCATGCAGAGGCTGTCTTCTATGTCTTGAAAGTCTTTCCATATTCCCAAAAGAAACACTTCGGACTCTATCTTTACAAGATCTAGCTCAGACCACGAATCGCCGTCGCCGCTACGTTTCCCTCGTCATCAAACTTAATTCCCGATGCTGCTTCTACTACTTTGTAGACGTTTGGAAGGTCTATCACATCTTCTAGTTTTTCACGATCTGTAGCCAGCTCTGGTGAGTATTGCTTCATTGCAATCTGAACACAATCTATAAGAATATCCATTGACTTGCTGTTGTCTTCTGCTACCTTTGCAATGCTTTCGAACTTCTTCATAAACTCTCTGAGAAGAGAAATCTTTAGTGGTCGTACCTTAATCTTTGTACCATCCATAAGTTCGATTTCTGTTGTTTCATATACGCTTGTGGCCATTTTTTACCCTTTCTGGTATTTAATAGGTAAAGTATATCATAGCTACCCCAGGAAAATAACGGTGGAAAATGACAACAGCCCCCGTGCAAAACGCACTAGGGGCTGCTGACTATTCAGTTATTATTATGTTTTATCAGGTCGTAGAGTTAATCGTTCTATCAACAATTTTTCCATAAGAACCGCTGTTTGCCGGAAGCAAACGGAATGAAACTTCAAACATAGAAGCTTCATCTCTTTTTGCTGATACAGTCACACTGTCAATAGACAGAGCACGGTAAGCAACATAAATGCGCTCAATGTATGCTCCTGGGTCACAGTCTCCTGTGCCTGGTCCAACTGCAACAAGACCTCTTTCTACTGGACATTCGCCAATAGCTCCTGAAGTCATTTCAAGCACGGATGCTGTTGATGCAGGTCCACTATCCATTGGATTGTCAAGTGTTGTGCTTTCATTATAATCAGCTGATGGTGCTGCAATAGCAACCAAAAGGTTCTCAAGCGTAGCCTCTGCAAAAGCAGTATTAAGATTAACTTGCATTCCTTGCTTATACAATTTTGCAACGTCAAGAAGTTGATCTACCTGAACCTCCCCAAAATCTGGCTGAAACTGAAGTTCGAGACCATTGGTCGTGTAACCAATGTTCCGAACCAAAGCTTGACCATCTACTGAGTCTGTTAGCGTGTCAATGTATTTTGTATCCTCAACAAAGTCTGGGAAGACTACTGTAGCTGGATCAAAATCTGCACTAGTCGAAACGAACATTGCTGCTGCGCCGACAATAATGTTTTTTGAATCTCCGCGTGTATATGCCATATCTTTTCACCTCTTTCTCCATATTTTTATTTATGGTGACGTTCCCTCTTTTATATTATATCACCGTTTTATAGGTAATCCTCTATGGATTTCGTGTAGTGGTATTTCATATCGACTGCAAACTCTGTTACATAAAAAGACCTTGAGCTCAAATCTCTTGTGTTTGTTGAATCGCTCGCCAGATTTGCTGATAGCTGAAACACCCTTAGACTATGGAAGAATATGGGATAAGCGTTATCCCCACCATTGCTCCTTATCCAACTATTAACATCCTTTGCTGCATCATCGTGTCTGTCAAGAATTTGCTGTATTGCAGATCCCCAAATAAAAGTATCTTGCTCTTTTGCCTTTAACTGATACTTAACCTCTTCACACTTCACCCAATAGGATGGGTCTTTCATTGCTTTAAACATTCTGTCATATATAACATACGTTTTGTCTTCCCACCCCAGGGTTCCCGCTGCCGCGTCGCCTAGCGGGAGAAAGGGGATGGTTGACCCATAGTTTGATGGACTGGAAAGAGATGGCTCCACCAACTTCATTACGCTCCAGAGGTAATTATTCACAACAGTTGGGGCAAACCCGAAGTTAGAAAGACTCATTTAACCCTGCCCCTCTTACCTTAAAATATTTTCTTCCAGCAGCAACCCCCACAGACCTTCCACCAGATTCTACCCCTTGAGGAAAAAGTCTAGAAAACTCTTGTGGAGTTCTTAAATCTGCCAAGAGTTGTCTGAGGATTGAGGACGTAAAGTATTGTTGAAAAAATTCGTCTACTACAGAGCCAAAACTTCCTGCAACCATGTCCCCACCAGGATTAGCTATGTACACATCGCTTGATGTAAACACCATCTCTCCCTCACTCTCAAAAGCAAGAACCTCTGAGTTTTTCGGTGTTATTGTTATAGCTATCTTGTTTTCCATAACATCTGCTTTGTTTACAAACGGCTCTGAGGATGTTTCTGAAATAGACTTTGATGGCAAAAAACTTCCAGATATAGAGATAAAGGTTTTTCCAGATTTTACACTAAAGTTAAACAACCTGGCTGAGCTATTTCCAACCTGACCCCACTCATAGACATGATGCAGGGTATCAGAATTCATTCTTGCCTTTTGGTCTATGTACTCTCCCAAAGCTTCTACGGTTACTCCAGCCAGCACTCTATTAAAGTTTAATCTTTCCAAGGCCACGCCCTCTAAAAATCCATTACCGTAAGATACGGCATTTCTTAAGAATCTCTCAAGCATTTTGTTGTCGATTCTTACGCTAATCACGATTTATCTCCTGCAAATCAGAACGAACAAAGTAAACCTTGTAATACTCTATTTCATTCCAGGGGTTTATGTGTGGATCTACAGACATTACGTCGTATATCGTTGGCTTTCCAGACCTCTTTCCAGCACTTTCTGTGTAGAATGTGGTTCCAGTTTTAGAGTCTTGTATGTTTGTTATCAACATGCTAGTTATTGGATAGCCTGTTCCCTCCATAGAGATTCTTGGATCAACATATGTTCTTCCCACCAACCTGTTGCTGTACTCAAAAAATGTTTCTGCCTTTAAGGAATTTTTTTCCATTGAACCTTCCTGCTGAACATAGCCAATGAGTGTTTGATTTAGGTTCCAGGTTTTGATTGCTGCGCCAAATGCATCTTGAGATTGATAAGAATAATAAACATCCAAGTTCATTGAATAGAATGCTTCTGGATCACAAAACAATTAAAGCACCCCTAATCTGTAGATAGGTATAGAGTATTTTTGTATAATCTTGTCCACAATTAGATTCCCCGATCCACTTGATGCAAGATCTCCATACTTTACTCTAAACTGGTCTGTTTCATATTCTGTTACATATCTACTAACATAGGCAAGCCTTCCACACTTAATGTCATCAATAAGAATTCTAGTCGCTTCTTTTATTTCTTGTGGAACTACTGGCCACCCCCACTCGCCATAAATAGTAAAGTCAGCCCCCTTGGGAAAGAATGAGCTGCCTCCGCCATTGGTTAGAGAGATAACCTGGTCATAATTTTCTGAAGAAAGCATTAAGGAATCAGATGCGGCCATTGGCAACTGCACACTCCTAGATTCTTTTTTGTTGTATTCTCCAACAAGGTCTATTGTTAGTGATGTTTTATCTGGGCTAATAAGATAAGTATATTGACCAGATAACGGAACCAATCTATTGTATACCGCCACGTTGTTTTGATAAACATAGTTTATTCTACTTGCTTTTTTGGGTAGTGGCAGGTAATCCAATCCAAGGCCAGTCAACTCAATAGCTTTTGACTCGTAGTAAAATCCTCCAACGAGGGTGTCAAGGATAAATCTTGCTGTTTTTTCTAGCTGAGTGTATTCAGCTGCATCACAATCTGTACCAGTTGAAAGCGTTATGGGGTTGATGTAGGGTCTATATATGTAAAGTGTATCTATGACCACTGTTTCATCTGCTAAGTCATCTACATCTATTGTGTATATGTATACTGGGTAAGATCCATCATACTTTTGAAATCCCATAGGAAGTTCATATGTAATCACTCCAGATGCATTAGAGGTTAGAACTTCAGAAACAATTGCGTCTCCACGGCTTCCATATATTTCTAAGATGTGGTCTGTTGATATAGACGGTACTGAAAAGCTTATTGAAAAGTTAAAGGGTGTTTGTCTTAATAGGTCCATGTCTATAGGCCGTAATGTGTTGCTACTTCTTCGGGTTCTGCTTCACGAATTCCCTTTCGGGTAAGCCACATATCGGCTGCCTCCTTTGTAACAATATTATATCCCTTGGATATTCTTCCTATACTGTTCCAATTCATGTTTTTTTCTGAATAAATTGCAACCTTTTTTACTTCTTCTATCTTTGGCTTTGAGCTAAATATCTTGTCCTTGAAGTTATCCGCTGTGGCCGTTGTGATTATCCCCATGTCATCTACCTTTATCGGAGATTTTACAGCCTTAGCTTTGGGAGAAGTAATTTCCGAGCTGATGACGCTTTTGTTTTCTGACTCTCCAGCAGTTGATCCTATACCCACCAAAATAGAAAGAATACTTGTTTTTGTTTTTGCTCCGTCAAGATCTACGCCATTATCCTTGGCATATTCTTTAAGCTGAACAACGGTCATTTTTTCAAAGTTTGACATTTTTACACCTCTCTTAGGTTTAATTATATCAGAATATACTTAGGAGGGCGAGTGTTATACCCGCCCCCCTTAGATATTTTTACTATCAGGATACGTCGGCTGCCGCGTCTGCGTAAGCTACTGCATCTAGTTCTTCCCATGTGATGCCAAGACGAACGAACACTGTGTATTCGATTGTATCTTTCTTGGCCTTGTACTCACGGTTAACTGTGATGTCTCTTTGGAATCCCCAAACACGGTTCTGTGGGAATGTCAGATCGACATAATCCGCAGGGTAGTAAGGAACTTCCATAACATCGATACCAAGTACGCGAGTGACGTTAGCTCCACCAAGGGTCTGTCCTGCACCACTAAGGTAGTTCTCTCTGCGTTCTGAAGTACCAGCAACTCTAGGATCAAATGCTGCTGCAATTGCATCGGCAAGTGTTCCGTTGCTTGCAACGATACCTGCGAAGGTATCCGTGCCAGCGTAGAACTTAAGGTTGCTTTTTACTGCACGGTACTTGCGTGGCAATGCGTAAATGATTTGCTGCATTGTTTCTGGGGTCCATGCATTTGCTGAAACAGTAACGACTGCCTCATGAGCGTCTCCACCTGTAGTGACTTGATTAACAAAACCATTCATAATACCGAGGAATGGATCTGCACCGCCGTCACCATTAATTGCTAGATCTTCGATGTCATTTGCAAAAGCACTTGTCATCATGCGAACAAGATGATCCTCAAGTGCTCCACCTTCGATATTATCTTCTAGTGACTCTGTTGAAACTTCCCAGTCAAGACGAATCTTTTTTGTGGTTAGTTCAACTTTTGTGAAAGTTGCTCCGGCGTTTGTATACTCTCCAAGTGCTTGAGAAGCAGCGCGAATAACACGCTCACCAACGTTGACTTTTTCAATCTCCATCGTGTTTGCTCTCATCGTGACCTTGCGGCCATCCTTGGCAAGAACGCTACCATCCCAAACATAGTCGATAAAACGACGAGCCTGTTCTGGATTCAGGATTCCGCCAGCAACACCAGTTGGGTTGACAGCGTTTGGTCCTGTTGTTACTCCATAGTTAGCGTTAGGAATATTTCCTACTACGCCAGCGGCTGGATCAGTTACTCCGCCAATTCCACCTGCTGCAACAGCTCCTTGACCCTGGAATAAACCTGGGTTTGGATCTCCGTATTCACTGGCTTCACTTGGCTGATTCTTTAAGATTTCTTCTGACATTGTACTTCACCTCCATTTTTTCTTTTATTTTTAGTTAAATAGGTCGGACTTCGTGAGGAAACGTCCATCCCATAGCGATCTTTTAGCCTTTTCGAAAATTGGCTCCTGCACAACCTCTCCAAGGTCGCCAGACTTACGGAAAGCAGTATCTTTTTCCACTGCATCTACACGCTTTCCAAACTCATTTTTTACTGTATTGACATCTTCCTTGACTCCCACAACGGTCTTATTGAGCTCTTCTACCTTCTCATTAAGAACTTTCATTGTGTCAGCAATGTTGCTGAGTGTCGTGTGTATTTGATCAGACAGTGCTTTTGTTTGCTCTAACATATCGTCTTTGCTTTTTTCATCAGCACTCATGGACTTTTCTTCTTCCATGGGGTCTTTTTCATCCATGTCTTTTTCTTCGTGCATAGACTTTTCTTCGACCACTTCATCTTCTGCTTCGTCTTTTTCGACGGAAGCTTTTTCAACTTCGGAGTCTTCAGTTTTTTCTACTTCCGAGTCAACAGACTTTTCTACAACAGCCTCCGCTGGATCTTCTGTAGGCTCTGTTTCAACTGTATCGTTATTCATTTTGCTTACCTCCTTTGCATCATTTTTGACAGTAGAAAGAATAGACTTTACTACTTCTGTCTTTTGTGCATCATTAGTCTCAACGAAACCAATGTTGCTCATACCCTTGTCGCATCTAGGGCAACTTGATAAACTGTCAGAACTTAATTGAACTACGTTATCATCATTACACCAAAATACGTTTTCGATGAGGGCCTTAGAAAGATACCCCCCTGTATGACCTTTTTCAATACTAATCACGTTTGCGTATTGATTGGCAGGATTGTCCACTAGTGAAAGCTCAAAAAGATCATACTCTTTGATTATCCTTATCGACTTACCCAGATCGTCGTCGTAGGTGTCTTCATAGTCTTTTACGCTTCCTCCGATTGAAAATCCTGTAAGGGTTCCGTCCAGGACCTTTTCCCATGTGTCCTGAGCCCCCTTGCTGACATATGTAGAGACAAAGATACCGCTATAAGACTTGTTTGTGTCTGGGTCATAAAAGGTATCCTGCTTAAATGAAATAAGCTTTCCCACAGCTTTTTTCTCATCATGCATTTCCCTGATGTTGTTTCTAAAATTAGTAAATGCTGAGATAGACGCTTCTGCCGTTACTATATCGTCTTGATGGTCTACAGAGTCTGTCGTGGCCCAACCGGATACCGTTCTTTTTTCTATGTCTATCTTTGAAAATGGCATTGACATCTTTAGCTCTTTATTATCAAGATTAAAACTTGCCTTGTTTATTCTAGACATAAGACAGCACATCTTTTCCTGAACATATATGTGAACTTAGCGAGAGTGTTTGACCGTAAACACCTTTTGGGGTGGCAGAACAAACATTCACATAACTTTTATTCATATTGTTTATATTATAACAGCATTTTATAAAACTGTTACAATTATACCTTTCTGCCTTCACCCTGAGCATTTCTTCCCGTAGTCGTTGCTACGCTGTCAGAATTGTTGTTTGTTCTTTCAGAGTCTCTCTGCCTATTCTGAGAAGCGTTTGCTCTTGCGTCTATTCCCTGCCTTGCAGAAAGCTCTAGTGGTGTTCCGCCCTTGCCATCTGATCTTGTTGGCATGTCAATTTTCTCTCTTGCCTCGTCTGGAAGAAGTATTTGAGACTTAACAAACCTTTCGAGTATTTGAGATTGAGCCACTTCGTCGGTAAGAGTCAGCTCGTTAAACTTAAGGTCAATGAGATCTGTCTTAGTCTTAATGATTTTGGAGACTATCTTTTCAATATATCTCTGTGCTGGTCTCGTCACCTGTTCCTTAAATGTACGATCCTGGGACATTGCTGCTGCTAATCCTCCAGAATCAACCCCTCCAAGCTTAGAGAGTGGTACTTGGTGAGCCATAAGGATGTCGTTCCGGTTCTTTTCGCGGTATGCGTCAAACGATGCTTCTTGAACATTTGCCTCTACGGGAATCATTGTGAAGTCTATCTTGTTTCCCTCCTGATCTGCTGGAAGAGGAACATACAAGGTTCTATGATTTTGCCCCTTTAGCCCAGTCTGCAAGAATCTAAACAATCTGTCTTCTGATTCTGAATCTAACCTTGCCCCCTTTACGACGACAATATATCTTGGAACAGCTTTGTTTTCAAAGTAATCAATATTGTACTGTGAGGCCAACTGGTCTCCCTTAAGTGACAAGTAAGCAGATATAATATCAGGAACCCCGTAAAATGTATTTAGGGGTGAGTATGATTTAAAGTGAATAACCTCGTTTGGTCTTGGATCATCAGTGATTGGATTTTGATTTGTTGCGTTAAAGTTGCGGAAATAAACAACCTTGCCGCTGATTATTTGAGTAAACCCATCCTTTAGTCTTCTGACCCTCATGGTTGTTGCAGGAATGTGTCCAACATATCCAATTTCACCCGTTACAGACCTTCCTATTTCTAGATAGGCATTTCCAGTTGACTCTAAGTCTAAATCAACTTTCTCCATGGTAGTAATAAAGCTGTCGTCGTCATTTAGGCTTTCTAACCACTCAATAGCGTCACCCTTGCTACGCTCTATTCTTTTTTTAGCCTTTAGTCTAGCACTCTCAACGTCCATGTCTTCCATTCGAAGGATAACGTCTTTTGCCGTTTCAAACCTGTACCCAAGACCTACTGTGTTTGAAACTTTTGCGTCAATTGCGGCATGGTTTGCAAAGTTGCTATCGTAAAAATTGGCAAGTTCGTAAAGATTGTACGGTGGAGTAATCACATCGAAAAGACCATATCCATTTCTAAAAACTTCTCCTGGATTTAGCTGCTTTGACTCTGTACCTCCTGATCCCCTTGACCTGACCCCAGCATCCTCTGCGTACTTTCCAGACACTCGACCTTCCTGATCTTTTGGAATGTCATAATATCTTTTATCTATCTTATTTTCTGATCGGGTTGTCCTTCTTTTAAAGTTAAGGTTTATTCCATTAAGATCTTTTAGTTCCTCCCAGGACTTGCTGAATATGTCCTTTTCTTGGAAAGTTCTATCCTCTTCCACTTCATCCGAATAGGAGATATTTATTCTTTGATCTTCCATTAACCTTCATCTCCGTGCTTCTTTAGGGTTTGTTGTGCATCATACACTGCACCCATATCGTTTATGTTTGGAATTAGTCCGTTTTTCATTCTATCCAGCTGCTCTGCATACTGATCATCTGTGGTTCTCTTGATACCTGGGTAGAACCAGGGGGTTCCTTCTGGTTGACCATAACCAGCTGCTGCTTTTCTAAGCTCTGCCATCTTTGAGATATCGTTTCTCATTGATGGAATGTTTAGCATGTTTCCTTGACCATCATTAAATAGATGTCCCGTGGGTAATTTCCAGAAGTATAAACCCCAATCATAGGCTTTGTTTATTACTGTGGCCTTTGACTTACCAAGTTTTGATTTTTTTGTATTACTCATGGTTAGATTATAGCAGACTATACTGGTTTGTTGACTATGCTTAGCCATGTTTGGTCTGCGTAGACTGAAAAGTCGTCATTGGTGACAGACATTCCAGTGTCGTCATCCACAACAACGATATTTGTCCCTATGTAGGTAGAATATATTTCTTTTGGAGTAGTAGAGAATCGGACACCCAAGACATAGACACTTTTCCAGTCATTTGGATCAGGTAGCAGGCCGCCTTCATCGTATACCTGTGCCCAGTCAACAATGTTTCCAGGTATCTGATCCTGATCCCCATAAAGAACACTCTGCCACAGTCTAGGAACTATTACACCAAATTGATTAAGACCTGTCAATTTGAAGAAGGAGATGTTGTTGTAGGTACATCCAGAAAGAAGGTTTATAGATCCAGACTGGCTACTAAGGTCTATTGGATCGTCAAAAAGTACGGAAATAACGTTCCATTCATTCTTGGACAAGTATGGGTTTGTTATCTTTATTCCATTTTGATAAAAAGATATTCCTGGGTATTCTGATCTTGTTAGCTGATCCCTCGCTGTAATTTTAAATCTTTTTAGTGTTTGGTCTGTGTTTATTAAAAACTCAACAACTCCATTTCCATGCAATAAACTAAACATCACTTGAGGAACCATGGATTCCTTAAACTGATCATACTTTAAGAATAGTTGTAATGCTCCCAGCAGGTAGTTATCTGACTTAGATTTGTTTATTGGTACCGATACTCCGTACTCCTTGTTTTGTCCTTTTTCAAGAACTCTAATCCCACTAGTTTCTGTCGTGTATAGGTACGGAAGGCTATCTTTGTTGATCATAACTGGGTTTTTTGACTTACCGCTATAATATATCCCACTCTTTACATATGGGTAAATTGAATTTCCGGTTTTTGTTCCTATTGGTGTTAAGCCGTTTTCATTAAGAGATCTAGACGTAATTTCAAGATTTTTTATTTTTAAAGGGTTGCTTATTATTCCATCTTGTTCAATTTTTAGATGTATGACAACAGCCACATCCTTAAAATTAATATTTTTTGGAGGATAGATAATCGTTCCATCAATAACCCCAAATTTTGTCTTGTATGCTTTGTAGGGGTCCAGGTTGGTGTTTTGTTCATTGGCATAGACAGTGTAGGAGTCTGTCAGAGTTTTTGAGTAAATGAAGCTAGACAGTGGCTCGTCTGCGCCCTCCGCAAGCAACTGAAAGGTAGCGTATGCATCTAGTGATGACTGAGTTGTATCGATCTTGTATTCTGTAACAATGTTGGAGGATAAATCTGAATACGTTACATAGCTGCTTATAACCTCATTGTCTAACATCTCATAGCTTTTTTGTATTGGATCGTTGTATGCCTCAAAGAGTTGTTGATATATCCAGTCTGGATTGTCCACCATCTCCTGTATTATTTCTATAAGGGATGGATATCCAAAATTAAACTGCAAGTAGTCTAAGTCGTACCCCCTAGAACCATCTCTTTTTGTTATGTATGAGGAAAAATACGATAGGGGGAAGTACTCTTCCCACTCAGAAGAAACAGATATGTCCAAGAAGTATGTACCATATCTAAAAAATGGTGATAGGGTATATGATGAGTAGTGAAGCTCAATCAGGGACTGAGCAGAGTTATCTGAAATTCCACTTTCCTGAAAGTATTCTGATATTTCAGAGAAGTTTTTTTGATCTGCAAAACCAATTCTATAAATTTTCCCCTCAAAGGTGTTTACTCCGTCGCCTCCAATATACAGGCTAAGCACTTCTGGGGAACTGAAGAATGATGAAAGCTCGTAGTTAAAATTTTCTGAAAGTTGGGGGATGTTAAATCCTACGACAAAGTGTTCGTTTAATACGGAGAATGCGGTTCCAGATAGCTCCTGTCCATCAAATTCATAAGTTATGTCATATCCCGTTATATTAATTTCAAATCTCTTGTTGTTTAGAGTGTTTACTATATGAATGAGTGGTCTTTTTGATAAAACCTCAGACTCTACCTCAAATATTCCATAAATTGCGCTCACCGGGTTTGCAAGAAAGGTTAAGTCTTGAAAATTAAGATAGCATGGCTCTGTCCAACTTGTTCCAGAAACTGGTTCCCAGATGCTGCTCTCAATGTTTGGTCTAAAGGTAAAAAACAGGGGATGGTTTCCTAATGGGTATAAAAGACTGTTTAATGCCTTGTTGTCTAAATACCATTCTGGAGTTCCTCTCCCCCCTAAATATATATCTGGCAAAGCATATTCCGGAACAGAGATGGAATTTGTTGTTGCAACTAGATTGTTATAGTGTCCTGCATCCCATCTTTCCACATCTGGATATATCTTGTTAGCCGTATAATTTGAGTTTGAGAAGTTTACGATTGACTCTTCTCCATCAAACGAGTCGTTTATTAGCTCTAGAGGATCTACCCCCTGTCCCCAAACAAATCTTTTTTTAGAAAGCTGAAGTGGGATTGCGTAGGGAGAGATAGATATACAGTCAATTTCCAAAATATCTATGTCTTCATAGCTGTATACCCCCATCCAGCTGCTCTGTGAAAGAGCCATTGTTTTTTTGTTAACGCTTATCTGACCCACCTGTTCGCCATTAATGATCATGGAAACTGTATCATTTTTTATTGAAAGGTGGATGATCATGGGTCTGTACCAGCTAGAAACATTGTGAGATACAAACTTGCTGTCTACAACCAGGGTTATAAATCCAGCAGATACATACACTCCATCATTTGTGTCTAGGGGTCCAACAATCCTTCTTGATTCTTTTGTTAGTGGTCTTATCTTTAGCCAAAACTCAAGGGTTTGGCTTTTATACCTTCCGCTTTCCGAAAACATTGTTTTATTTGGAAAAATAAGGGATGGGGTTCCGTCTGTAGATGGGTAAATCTTAGTTACATTCTCAGACCCAAAGATCATTGGGATTCCCTCATTTTTTGCCAAAAGCTTTCCGCTCTCAACAACATAGTATGCACTTTCTGAAAGAACTCCATACTGATCTGCCGGGACGACGTTGTTGGATATACCAGAAGATAGTGGTGGGCTTTCTACCGTTGCCCCCAGACTTTCTGAAGAAGTTGTTTCCGACCACTGGCCGACAGTTATCCCATTAAAAATAAAGTTGTAGTCTCCTGTGGTGCCCCCCGTGTTTACCGTTGACCTAAAAATTAATCGGCAGTAGTCTAAATCAAATTCTTGGATTGTAAAGGTATCTTGAAGATGTATCCACCCCTTGCTGGGAGTAGAATCTACAACGCTTAAGACCTCAACCCAAGAAGATGTTCCTTCGTCATAATACTCATACCCAAACTCATGCTGAGTGGAATATATAGTGTCCTGATATAGATACATCCCTATAGAAAATGTTTCTAGTTCCTGGCTACAATCACTAAACAGAAATAGATCTGGGCTTTTTGCTTCTATAACTGTTCCATTTACCGATGGGACGCTGCCCTGAATTCCTGAATAAATGCTGCTGATAAATGGAGATCCCTCATTTGGCAAGGATAGGGAGTCGTTTGCCGATCCACTTAGGACTGTCCACCCTGAGTAAGGTGAGGCTGCCTCAAAAGATCTCTGCTCGTTTGTAATCAATGAAACATACGAAACATCGTCGTCCAGAGGCCATATTGCAAGGGGGTGTTCTGAGTAAACCTTTGCTGCATAAAGATTAGAAACGCTACTCATTTGACCTCCTACCCAATTATAGCAAAGCGGGACAGCCTCATGCGCCGTCCCGCCTTACCGACCAACCTATTTAAGCAGAAACTAAATCAACAACATCACATGAGTCAGCTCCAGCAGCACAGGCAAGCTCTTGAGAACCAATGGTGTTGTCCTCTAGTTCATATAGTGGGAGTGATTGCCAAGGTATGTTTTTTGGCATTTTAGACAACAACTCTTCGTATCTATCTTTCGTAATCTCCTGATACGGTGCTTGCTTATAAGAATGCTCTGAGGCTGGCAAGAACGATACTCCACCGATAGAGTTAAAGTTTCTAAATACCCAGGCTCCAACATCTAGCCACTCATCTTCTTTTACACTGATAGTTACAGAAGGATTGTGTTCTGTCCAGTGGGTTCTGTACACCTTCCAGATCTCAAGATGCTCTATTGCTGAAACATTTTTTGTTACTACCGCATTCTTTGGGGACTTTATAGGAAAAGAAAAGACAGTTGTCATTTCTGGCTTCATCACATCTGGCTCATTAGGAACATTGAAGTCTTTAAGAAAGGCTGTCAATGGATCTTTGTTGTCTGCCCTAACGGTACGGATGTAATATTCTGAATACCATGGATGAATTCCACTAGAAACTCCTGTAAGCTGAGATACAGTTCCCGATGGCTTTACGGTCGTAATGGCAACCGATGCATTTATTCCAAGGATCTCTGCTTCTTTTTTGTTTTCCTCAACAGCTGATTCACGGAGCCTGTCGAGCATATCTCCCAGACCCTTGTGTACTGTTCCTGTAATGGGGTTTCCAAAGATTCCAGTTAAAGATACCCCCAGTAACCTTTCCTCTTCACAGTTATCCTTCCAGGATTTGCGAATATATTTAAAGTTTGTTAAGCTAGACTGCCAGGTACCTAGGATTGTGGCAAGTCGAATCTTATCCTTTAAGGTTTCTTCTGTATCCTTTTCGTCGATCACCACCTCCGTCAAGTTGCACTGATATGTCAGAATGTTTCCAAAAACAGCCATATGTCTTTTGGGTTCATTAAAACAATACACATCTTCGGTCGTATCAAGGATATCGACAGACCTTACATTTTGATACTTACCTTTGAATCTTGCAGAATGACCCTTTGACACATTTAGTCTAAAGCATGGGATGTCTCTTGGATCTGTAATTTGCAGATACCAGAGATCTCTCTTTCTTGTTCCGAGATTGGTCCTTTTCCCGGCTTTAGCTAGCAAGTTTACAGATGACCTTATTCCAAACCTAGTAAGGATTAGCTGTAAGTCCTTGGCTCTATCTTCCGCAGATATGTATATTCTTATTCCGCCCGTTCCCGTTTCAGATCCATCTGCATCTGCCAAACCTGCAATGAAGTTTAGGGCACTATTTTTATTCCAAGTGGATACTTCTCTAAAATTATCCCTTATAGAACCAAAGAATTCAGGATCTATATTTGTTCTAACTCTTTGACGGCTCAGGTTGTATTTTTTGGGAAGATATTTCTTATATCTTGTTCCTGTCACCGGACAGCTCTGGTCCTTGTCTCCATATAAATCAACAAAAACTACTCCTCCGTAACTGCATCCATCTCCTACCGCAAACCCCAGAGTGTATGATTCATCAACATTAACTCCATCATCATCTTGCACAATTGTTGTCGGCTCTATCTGAACGGAATATCTGGACAATGACATTAAGTTTCTTGCCTCTACCTGACTCCACTTATCTGAAAATCTGTCCTTGACGGAGAACTTGTGGTCTGGGGTGCAATCTAAGGTTGATCCGTCTGAGATAGTTACCCTAACAAGACTAGCATTCTCTCTTGTTTTTACTACCGTAACTTCCGACCACTCTTCCCCATTCCAAACATCAACAGTCTTATCTTCAAGATCTTTTATGTCGATAATTCCTGATTTTGTTATAATTGGAGTACTTCCAGTTACACAAAATTCATTGGCACGAAGTAAAATTTCACCACAAGGATTTGTCCCTACAACCTTTGAAGAGTCTCTTCTTCCAAACTTGTCGGTATGCTTGCGAACAGAGTCCATGTTGTAAATACCGCGTTCTCCTGATTTTGACTCATAGAGATTTCTCCATTCCCGAAGAAACTGGGCAGTATTTGGCTTTGAGTTATAGACCGCTGAGTTGTTTGCAAGTGCTCTCTGACCCTCTGTTTCCCACCATTGACCGGATTTTGCTTTTGCCATTTCAAAGTCATCTAGATTGGAAAGGGAAATTAAGGCACTTCTGCGTACCCCACCGACAACAACCACCTCTCCTACCTTACACATGATATCATGAGCCTCAATAGGCTTTAATCTTCTTCCTTTGGCAATCTTAAATTGCTCCACGGTAAACTTGAAAAGATCATTAAGAGGTTCTGGACCAGATGCTCTTCCTCCAAAAGTTTTTAATCTTGCCCCTGCTGGTCTAACCTTTGACATATCCCAGTTTGGAATTTGTCCGGTAACCAGAAGACCGATCAATTCTTTGTAGGCTTTTGCCCAACCAAGCTTTGAATCTTCAACGACAATCGTAGTGTTTGTTGGAAAAAGCTCTTCTGCAATTGCTGGAAGATTGTCTACATACTTTTGCTCAACGGAGAATCCAACACCAGTTCCATTCATGAGAATGTACATAGCTTCATCAAATGATCTTAGGCTGTCTACTGCAATGAACGAGCAGTTGTATGCAGCGATATGATCTCTTTCTAGAGCTGATCCAGCAGTCATTAGGGATCTCATAGATGGCATAACTTTATGGTTTAGGATGGCTTCTCTTACCTGAGAAAACTTAATATCATTTTCTTTGTAGTTGTGGTTTTTTACAAGATGTTCTTTCATAAAATCAATATATCTATCTACCGTTTCGACCCACGTTTCTCTTCTACCTTTTTCTTCTATCCATCTGCTGTATCTTGAAACGTGAATAAAGTTTCGGTAAGGATCTACAATTGATCCATTTTCGTTAATAAGTGACATATAAAAAACACCCTTCTATGTGAGTTTTTGTGAGTTTTTAGTATAGCACTTCTGATTGTTCTTTCGCAACCCCACCAGGGGCTATTAATTTACTTACTACTCATGACCCCATTTTCCTAGGGGGCAGGTGGACGACTCCAACCTTGCCTTGATCTTCATAAAGCATCCACACTCTTTGCATGTCCAGGTTGGTCTAAATAATGATGGGCAATCATTGCATATATCTAATCTCTCAAAAGCAACTTCTTTTTCAACGAGCATTTCTTTCCTCCCATTCTTTTTCAAATAAATCTTGTTCTTCGTTGGTAGGTATTTTTGGGGTTAAGGATATTCTTTTTTCATAATCCTCTTTTGTGAAATTTGATGACTCCGACCACTTTCCCACGGGACAAACCTCTTGAGAATATTTTGTTTTTGATGGCATAAAGTTTAAATCCATAGTACACTGTCCTGTAATTTGATCATATAGGTCACAAGACCTACATATTTTCATTCGTTCTTCACGTTCATCATATGGAGCAAAAAGAAAAGGGGCAGAGGGATAATCCCAAGGGATCTCTTGGCTATACTTTTGAAGCAACCTATCTTTTGAATACCACTCACCGTCGCTGGTTCCTTCTAAATGAATAAATACACCAGACACTGGGGCATTTACACCACCTACCTGATAAGATCCATCAAACACCCACCTTCCTGCTGGAAACACCCTGTCATCCGGAGTTATAAAATGCTTGCCGTCCTCTTCGTGATACAAAAAAGACAAGCCAGTTGATCCATCAAAGTCGGCAACTTCCACATCGCCATCGTAGCAACGTACAATTGTTCTGTCTCTTAACCAAAACACCTCTTGTGGGACTTCTATCCATTCTAAATCAATCATTTATCTTCCTCCAACATTACGACACCTTCCACCACTCGCTGTATGAATCTGAATATCCAGAAGGTGTGCCATTCTTAACACTTACCCAGTTATTACAATAAGATGTGCAAGTTCCACAGACAGTTGTTGGATTGTACCAACACATAACTCCTGGGCAGCCACACTGTCCAAAAGATTGTCCATTTGGTGATGGGAATCCAGGAGCGCATGTTCCACAACCGCAACTACCCCAGCCGGGAGCGCAGTTGCATTGATGAGATCCGCAAGCATATGGATAGTTGACAGATGAGTATGTGTAAGCCAACCTTTCCATAAAGTCAGGGTTTGATAGGTTTGCTCCGATGGCATAAGCAGCGGTAATTGACCACCTAGAGTTTGCAGAAGAAACAGTATACACTCCACTACCAGTATTTAGCGTAGCCGAGCCTCCTCCGGAAATGTTTGTTGCAGAATAAGAAAGGGCGGGGTCATAGTTTGTGATAATAAACTGCCCTGTGGATGTGTGGTGATTCATTACTGGGTCTGATGGAGCTCCCGCAAACGTAGATACTCTCCACACACCATTAACTTTTACGCTTACAGTAGCAGCTGTTCGCCAGGTTCCGGCAACTTTTACACTGGTGATTGCTGGTGTTCGCCATGCTCCAGAAACTTTTACGCCAGACATTAGACGTACTTAATCCAAACATCTCCATCTGACCCACCACTGGGATCGATGGTAGAAAGAGTTGCATTCCTTACTCTTGAAGTAAGTTCCTGATTTCCCGACAGTGTTATCGTTGTTGCCAAATTCACGGTTCCACCATTAATTTCTGGTGATGTAATGGTCTTATTTGTCATTGTTTGAACGCTTACAAGATTTACAGATTCAGACTGATTAGAAAAGACCCTTCCATCAGAACTGACATAAGATAGGGCAGTTCCTGCATTATTTTGCCATTCTTGAATGTTTGCGGTTTGTGATACCTGGGACTTAACTACAACTCCTATGTGAGATGCGTTTCCAACAATAACATTTACCCCTGTGGTTGTTGATTGAGTCGTGCTTCCCACTGTTATATATCCTGCTAGGTTTGCAGTTGTTCCCTCTAGATTTCCTGTAAAATTTGCAGTTGTTCCCTCTAGATTTCCTGTAAAATTTGCAGTTGTTCCCTCTATGTTCCCCGTAAAAACTCCTCCACTCTTCAATATAAAGTCATTTGAAGAAAAAGAAGAAAACACCTCATCACTGTCTACCCAAACAGAGCCAACTTCTGGTGACAGTGGCGCATCGTCTTGGTAGTATACAGCAGAAGATTCTATTGCATCAATTGCTGAAGTGACAAAGCTTGTTGTTGCTAGAGACGAGTCATTATCTCCTAGGCTTGGTGTGGGTGCTGTGGGATTACCCGTAAAAACGGGGGAGTCTATGTTTGACTTTAAATCTAAAGATGCTTGTAGGTCATCTATATTTCCAGCTATATGGCTATGACCATCATCTATAACCCCTATGCTTAATATTCCAGTGGTATCGTTATATGATGTACTTATTCCATAATTTGTACCCCCAGTAATCATGGAAGACGATAAGTCCTGGATTATTTCCGGTAGATCTGTGTCTAGGGATGTGGCCAAGTCCTGAATGTCACTTGCAACGTTTACCGGATCTGTTGATTTTGGATAAGGTAAAGAATAGTTTGGTGTTGTTCCAGTGGCCATGATTTAATTATATCACTATCACACCCCCTTATTCGTTTATTAGAAATCTGCACTGATTGAGGGTGTTGTTTATTATTTCCTTAGTATTTTCATACTTCTTGTCACAAATCTTATTGTTTAAAAAGCTCTCTCTGCCCATTTCTATTAAAACGGACAGTCTAAAAAAACCAAAAACATAAAAAAACTTTGGTATGTCATATCCATAAAATTCAATTATCTCTTCCTTTTTTATACTGTTAACCTTCCCTATAATTAAATTATTCCAATATGCCATTGAAACCCCTATGTCCATCCTGGGGTCCCCCACTCCAGACAGCTCCCAGTCCAGGATTCCTACTATTTTTTTGTTTTTAAATATTAGATTGTCTACCTTCCAGTCTCCGTGCAGCATAGACCTGGACGCATCTTCTGGGCACATCTTTTCTAACCACAAAATTATATCATCAGAGTTTTCTTTGTTATTTAAAGATATGTGCTTTTTTTTCCAAAAATCTACAAATTTTTTATTATTCATCCCCTTGTCTTTAATGATTATCTTGTTGTCATGAATTTTTTTTAACATATCAAACATTTCTAGTGTGGAAAAGGTGCTATCTCCGTGAATTATCTTCATCTTATAAGAATTATCCCTATAGTCATAAACTTCTGGTACCAAGAAAAATCCGTGTAATTTTTTTTGAACTGAGTACTCCCAGTGCAGTGATGCTGATGATCCAAAATTACTTTTATCTAATGGCTCCCTTAAGATAAAATCATCAAAAAAGGTATTTTTTTTTGTAACCCCCCCAATTACCCTGTTCGGTAGCATACAAATAGATCTCTTCCAAAATTTCCTTCAAACTCCCCAGTGGAGTCGCTATCTTTTCCTAAATACTCACAAAAATTAAAACTAGTATTTTCTAGGATCAACTCTTGAATTTTTTCTTTATTCCATCCAGACAGGCTATTCTTATACCAGTCTTCATGTTCTTGTCCCATCTCAAAAAATAAAAAATCTTTTGTGTTTTTTTCTACAGTTTTTATTATTTCTACATAGTCTTTTTTCTTTAAAATATATCTATGAAGCAAGCTCATAAACAAAACTATATCAAAAGGTCCTTCTCTATCCATCATTTGTAGAAAATCTTCATTATGTATATTTCCTTCAAGATTTGGATACATATTAATGCAAAGATCTGTTGCTCTTTTGCTTATTTCCACCCCGTATGAGTTGCTTGAGTGATTGTAAAACTTATTAACAAAGTATCCTGAGTTGCTTCCAATATCTAATATACTTTTTTCTTTTATGTCTACACCATTTTTTATTAAAAAGTTAAATATTAAACTAAACCTGTCTTCGCAATTTCTAGCTGAAATAACTTCTTCATTATATTCTAACTCTATTCCTGGATGGTATCTTGTTTCTTTTCCAGGGAATTTTTTAATACTTTCCCCTGTTTTATTTTTTTCTTTTTCCATAATTATTATTGTATCATCAAAACATTTTTAACATCTTTAATGTTTTCTACTTAAAATATGGTTTATTTCAATATAATTTATATTAACATGATTGGGTCTTTGAGATATCCAATAAATTGTTTCAGCCATATCCTTTGCAGTTATAGCTATATCTCTTTGCCCTCCCTCTACAGTATCAATTGATCCTGGACACAACTCCACAACCTTTATTCCGTATTGTGGAAACTCTAACCTCATGGTATCAACAAGACCGCCAATCCCCCTTTTGGCATTTGTGTAGTTTCCTCCAGATGGATAAGCAAATTTTCCACCCAGGGATGAAACAAAAACTATTGTTGGATTGTCAGTTTTTTCCATATTTTTAATAAATAGTTTAGAAATGTACATTGGTCCACTTACATTTAGACTATATGCATAATTAAAGTTATTTGGATTTTCATCTATTATAAATGTTGGAGACGCACCTCCTCCAGCATTATTTATAAGTAATTCTAAACTTATGTCTTTATATTTAAGATAAAAGTTTTTTATTGCATTAAAATCTGTTATATCTAATTGATAGGTTTCTATGTTATTTGATTTAAGAGATTTCATTTTTTCCATGTTTCTAGAAACTGCTATTACATGATATCCCATTTTTTCTAATAGCTTGCAAGTTTCATATCCAACTCCCTTGCTTGCTCCAGTTACTATTGCTGTTTTCATAGATTAATAAATCCAGTGTTGTGGAACCATATATTTATACCCTGACTTGACTAAATGCGCTGTGTGGTGATATGGTGGAGATGGCGGGAAGACTATTACGCTACCTGCTTTAGGTTTCACAGCAAAGGTAAATTTTTTATTTTTTTCTGCTTCTGCAAAATCTGCTTCTGGACCTGTACTTTTCAAAACTCCGTCTGGAGATGTAATGGTAAATGATATCTCCCCCCCTTCATAATCATCGTTTAAATACATAACAAAAGAAACTTTAAGCCTTTTGTCACCCTCTTGTTGGTCAAAATGTGCCCCCATAAAAGTTCCAGGCTGATATTTTTTTATGGGATACATCGGGAATAGTTTTGGTTCTTCCAAAATACCTTGAGCTTTTGCATAGTTTCTTGCTACCTCATCAAAAGCTTTTTGAAGTGTTGAATAAATATAACTACTCTGTTCATCGCTGGCGCTTGACTCAGAAATACTTTTATCTGTTCCGTAAACATAGTGTTTCCCACTGCAAGCCGCCCACTCCCCCCAAGGAGCTTCGTTGTCACCTTCAATTGCTTTAACGAGTTTTTCAGGTTCTTTAATTACATTTGTGTAGTAGTAGACTTTTTTTTCTAAAATTTCTAAATTCATTATTCTTCTCCTTCTTTTATCTTGTATATTTTTTCTTTTTTGGATACCCTGTCTTCATTTTTTTTATAAAAATTCTTTTCTTTAATAAACCCAACAACTACATACCTTATTGGTCCTGATTTAACGGTGTTTACTCCATGGGCGAACTCTTCAGTTCCTGGAAAAATAAGCAATGATCCTTTTTCTGGCCTTACTTCTAAATCAAAATTTTCAAAAAATAACTCTCCACCGTTATAGTTGTCGTTTAGGTAAAGTATTGCTGCATAACGAATTGATGGATCTGTGTGTTGATCAGTGTGGCACTTTAATTCAACCCCCTCCTTCATTCTTTGAAGCGTTGAAAATCCTGACAACTCTAAATCATTATTCTCTTCGTAAACCATGTATAGAATTCTTTTATGAATTGTTCTTGATAAGGGATATTCGTGAATAGTTAAATTTTTATCTTCCCACCCTTTAGTTATCTCAAATTTACCTTCAGCAACTAAATTATCAACATCATCTCTTCCAAATTTTTCCATACAAAATCTTGATAGATTTTTTGTATATTCTATACTCCATTCCTCTTCTGGGGTATTGTTTATAATTTTTAACAATTGTTCATTTTCCTCTTCAGAGATAAAATTATTTACTAAAAGAATGTCTTTTAAAATTTCTTTAGTCTTAAATCCTTTTTTAGTTAATGATTCTTTAAGAAAAGCTTCCATATTATTCTGACCCCACTATTTTGTACTTTTTCCCGCTCTTGTCTATTTTATAACCTTGCTTTAGAATCTTTTGCCACTCTGCTCTTTCAATTTCTTGTTTTTCTCTTGTTTCTTTCATTTCTTCTTTCCATGAGTCTGTTAGCTCTTGTGAGTAGTCAGACTCTTCTCTGTCATCCCAAAATGATCCTATCGTATACCTTAGCCCACTCTCTATTAACGATACCTCATGCATATTCTTAAACCCACCGTCAAAAACTGCAAGCAGCCCCACCTCTGGCTTAATATCTATGTTTTGTTTTGGAAATTTAAGAATTCCACCCTCAAAGTCATCATTTAAATAAATAAATCCCGCATACCTGCTTCTTGTAAATGCCCCATAATTTCCTTTAGCATCTGTATTATCTGAATGTATTGTTGCATACGCTCCCTGCTCCCACTTCTGTGCGTGATATCCAATCTTAGACACTACCTTTGGGTCTAAGTCATGAACTGATGCTATTGCTTCTGTAATTAAATTTTCTATGTCAGAAAAAATTGTTGGGGGTAGGTCAGCATCAATAATTTCTTGATCACCTTCTCTTGGAAGAACAGAAGCGTATGACTCATAGAAAGATATAGGAACCCAGGAAATCTTTTCATTTTCTGCTTGTGCATCCAGCACTTGGATAACTTTAGCACAGTCATCAGGGCTAATAAAATTTTTGTAAACAACAATATCTTTTGTAATTCTTTGCTTATTTTTTAAATTCATGGTTTTTTTTCTCCTGTGTGTTTTGTGATCCGCCAGAAGAATGGACAAGTGAACCTCAAACCACTTTCAATTTCGGTTACCCCATGAATGTAGTTTTTATCTCCTGGAAAAAAATAGGCAGCTCCCTTTTTAGGTTTAAATTGAACTCCCTGTAGTGGAAAGTACAACTCTCCTCCTTGATAGTCGTCGTTTAAATAAAATAAACTAGAAAGATCGTAGTTCGGAAAATCATTCGGCAATCCTGCATCTTTTCCCTCATGTAACTCTTTATCTGCGTGAGGGTTTTGAAATTGTCCGGGAAGCCACTTGACAATTGCTGGTCCAGTTGGAAGAACTTCAACCTGGTAAAACTCTTCAACTATGGGCCTTAGTCTTTTAAATAATCCGATTATTACTGGTGCAATCTCTTTATTATTTTTTCTTAGGGTTTCTTTGGTGGCAACCCTATCTTTCCAATAATCTGAGTCATAAACTACCGTTCCATTTTCGTTAACATGGCTTTTTGTAATGTCCCAAATTGTTAATGACTTTGCAGCTTTTTCTAAAAACTCTATCTCTTCTTGGGTCATAAAATTTTCTAGCTCAACAATCATATCTCTACCATTGCCAAACCAGCCAGATGGGGTGAGAGAGGGTCTTCTGACAACCACGGAAGCGTCTATTTTATTCATGATTAAACCATACCACCTTTTCTATGATCTGTAACATAAAGTTTTAAAGTTTTAACTTCATGGGAACCTAAAGACTCTTGTTTTTCATTTACGGCATCTCTATACCAATCTGTCCACTGTCCAGAAGAATTAATCACTTGTGCTGCTTCTCCATATTTAATGTTTGACCTTATTCTTGATCTATCTTTATCTTGATACTCAACAATGTTAATTGTACTGTTGTTTAATTTTGTCAAAGAAATTGGGATGATTGTTGCAAGAGGAGTGCCTGCTTTTATGGTTACCTCTTTATTTTCTTTTTTTGCTTTAATTGCTAATGGTAGTGGATTATCATAAAAAGAAGTACTTATTAAGTTAGATATTGTTTCAAAATTTTGATTAAAGTAATTAACAGGATTTATAGTAAAAATACTTACAGCTTCTTCTGTTCTAAAAACTAAACCAGTATTTAAACTAACAGATGATTGACCTCTTGAAGAATATGATCCCTCTGGTGCATTTATAATTTTAACATGTTTGTCTGTTTGATCATTTATTCCATCCCAAACAAAAACAATGTCTTTTGTGCAAGAGATGTCCCACCCTATGATATTTGCCTGTGTTACCGGAAAACATCTATAAGCATGACCCTCTGAGGTTTCATCCATCCAATCCCTTTTAATTGACATTGGAGAAACATTCATTAAGCTTCCCCGATTTTTTTCAACTACAATATCAATCACTATTCTTTATCCCATTTTGGATTATACATATCTGGCGTATGGTATTTTTTACTATAGTCTAACATTGTCACAATAGAGTATTTTGTTCCAGCATGTACTGGCATAGCCTGATGAGGATACATAAAGTTAGACGGAAAGATATAAAGATCTTCAGCTTTTGGCTTTATGTTTAAATTTTGCAATCTAAAATACAGCTCTCCGCCTTCATAATCATCATTTATGTACGACACAATGGAAACCGTGCAATTGTAAGAGTATCCATGATCATGATGTTCCATAAAGTGCTGTCCTGGACCATACTTGACAAAGTTAAACGCTTCCCAGTATTTTAACGTCATGATGTTGTAGTCTCGGCAGTAATCCTCTACGACTGCTGCTTGAGCATCATATACGTCTTGCCATAATTCTTGAAGCTTTATTGAATCTTCACTTTTATCTTTCTCAATATCAGTTTTTTTGAATTTAAAGTCTACGCAATCTCTATATTCTGGCATTAATTGTTGGTATCCAACATACGCGGGCTGCCAGTGGTATCTTTTTCCTTCAGGGGATAGCTCTCTATATCCAGCCACAGATCCCAAGGTATTCTCTAACTTATTAATCAAATCAAATTCTTTTTTGATAACCCCTCTGTAGCAAATTATTCCATTTCCTAATTCTTCTTTTTCTGTCCATGTAGACATAGCTTCTCCTATTTGTATTCTCTTTTTGACCATACTTTACTTTTATATACCCCGCCATCGGGCTGTCTATAAAAATTTGCGTTGTTTATCATTTTATCATACATATCCGATTGTTTTAATATTTCTATCTTATGATCCCAATCTTCTCTTTTAAATGGAAGAACTTGAAGGTATGGGGTTCCTGCTGGTAGTGTTCCTTCCCATCCCTCTGCAATAAAAAATGGAAAACTTCCAAGTAGGTGAACTTTGTCAGAATCAACTATTCCTGTTGTATTTAGAAACGGTAGGTCAAACCTATTCATTGGTGTCATGAAAAGCGCACTATATCCTTCTGGCAGCTCAAGACCCCAGTCTAAACTCCAAGAAAAGTGATCTCTATAAAATCCTTTAGGATGTTCAAATTGTGGCATTGGTGGTCGCTGTGTGCAAAAATCTCTATACTTTAATTCTGTAATACTTACATCTATAGAACCATGGCTATTCTTAAAAAATTTTAAATCACATGGTGTTTTAAAAACATAGCCAGTAGAGAAAGCATCCAGAATTGATGGGCAGGCTTTCCATGTGGGTATTTTTCCATAGTCATCTGTTGTTCCTTCTTTTGGAAATGGACAGACTTCTTTTGGAGCATCATAATATTCTCCGTTTGGCATTTTTGCAAATCTATCTGCTTCCTTATACCAATCTGGAATTTGTCTTTGTGTTGGAACTGGAACAGAAATGCTTTCTTTGTTCAGCCATGGGCGGAATGATTTAAATGTGGCAACTAGAGACATTATCTGTGTCCTAACTCGTTAATATCTGTCATTACGACAACGCAGTATTTAACTCCTTCTTTCATTGGCAAAGATGCATGTTCATAAATATAGTTGGATGGACACAAAAGAATATCTCCAGCTTTTGGAGTATGAATATGGTTATCTAATCTTGGAAATTTTATTTCTCCACCCTCGTAGTCATCATTAATGTATATTACTGCAGATACGGTACAATTATACATTGGTCCGTGGTCGGCATGAATGTTAAAGTGCTTCCCCTCTCCCTCATATTTAACAAAATTAAAGGCTTCATAATATGTTACACTAATTCCCCAATATCTTGCATAGTCATCCACACACATCTTTAGCTTTTGATAAATTTCTTCATGTAGGTCAATGAGCTCACTATTGTTTTTATCTCTTGTCCCCAGGTTTTCTTTTTTATATTTAAAATCTACGCAGTCTCTAGCTTTTTTAATGGGGGTGGTTGAATTTGTTACTTGAGCTTCACTCCATCTATATTTACCGTTGTTGGATAGGTTTTTTTCAAGTATTCCGATATACCTTTCTGAATCTTTTTTTGAGAATGTGTTCCGATAAACATTTAACCCTAAGGCTAAATTTTCAACTAAAATATCACCTTCTATTGTTTTTGAAACACTTCTATTTGATGCCGTCTCTGACCTATCTTTTGTAAACCATTCATTTAAATTCTCGTCATTGTTATGCATTATTTCCTTTTTATACTAAGATTAATGGCATCCACTTTTGTGGATACTGCCCTTCAATTTTACTTAATGTACTCACGTTAAATGATATTCCACGTTCTATTCCAGAAAACAAAGTTTTGCTAGCGGCTTCAAAAACAGCAAGAGATCCTTCACCTACATCATATTTTACTTCATTTACGGTGATTGAAGCCTTGTTATTTGTTTTTAGAAACCAGTATCCGGAGTAGGAGGGCGAACTGATTCCTCCAGTATCATACCAAAAGTCTTCAAGAAACTCTTCTTCATACTCAGAGGATATGTAGTAGTGAGTTTTTTCTGTATTTGTGTCACTCTGTTTAGAAAATTGTTTTATTTCTTTAGATATTTCATTTAAACAAAGAGCTATTTTTTTGTTGTATATTTGAAAATAGTTAAATGATAGATCATTTACGCAGGACCTTTTATATAAAAAATCTGCCTTGTTCCCTGATTCAAAAAAATAAATATTTTCTTTATTTTCTTTTATTTTTTCTATGTCCTCTATTACATTAAGTGGATCTATGATAGAAAAACTTATTAAGTTATTTTTTCTATTCTTTTCAAAAATAATATTTTCTTTATGAGCATTTTTTCTCATTAAGCTTATTACCCTTCTTTTATTTTACCACCAATACGATGATTGTACCAGATGTATGGGTATCCAGAGTCTCTAGGCATTTCTTTTTCAGGAAAAAGCATCCTTCCATCATTAAAATATTTATTGTAAACTTGATTTCCCATATTTAAAGCTTTTTTGTAAATATTTTCAAGAACTTTATTTCTGTCAGCACTCACCTCTGTCATCATTTCAAAGTTATTATATAAAACATCTCTTAATATAAACATTAGCCATTTCCACCAACCCCTTCTTCTATATCTTGGACTTGTGTAGGCTCTAACTCCAAAGTATATACCCAGTTCAGTTTTTAAACCATACATAGCATAAGCATCTGGATACCTATGATATGTATACGAAGATTCTATTACGGTCCCTGGTAAAAAATCATCATTTTTATAAAAAGAAACTATACAAGAAATTGTTAAGCTATTTTTTATTTTTTGAACATGTACCCACATGTTTTCAAGTTCTTTTGGAAAACAAGAAAGATCTACAAAGTTGTAGTCATTTATTTTTATTGGAACTACTTTTGTCATGACTTATCATCATCCTATTATTCAATGCTGGCTGAGTCATGGACTAAAACATTTTCTGTAAAGAACATGTCATATGGCTCTGTATTTATTGATACAACTGTGTGCTGTGCTTCTATTGATTCAAGCAAGAATATTTCTACCCAACCTTCTTGATCGTATGACCAGATTAGATCTGTTTCTAAAATTTCTTTTGAAATAATAAAAGTTGCTTCACTGTCTCGGCTAACAAGTATCCAGTGAGAATCTGAAAAAACATCATCATTTATGATAACTGCCCAATCAGACAATCTTTCAAATATAGAGACTACTGTTGTTTCTGTAAGTTCTATAGTTGGATTTGAATCGTGCCAATTTATTGCTTCCTGATTGGCAAATTGATTTGGCATGTAAGGGAACCCCTCTATATTTACAGAAATTAAAGTGTCTCCAACTTCAAGATCTTTTGCCGCTACAAGACCCCCTGGAGTCCTAATTAATGTTTCAAGTCCTACACTCTTTCCAGGCCAGAAGAACGGTGGGAAAAATGGTGGGAAGAATGGGAAGAACGGGAAGAACGGGAAAAATGGAGGAAAGAATGGGAAGAATGGTGGGAAGAACGGGAAAAATGGAGGAAAGAATGGGAAGAATGGGGGGAAGAACGGGAAGAACGGTGGGGCAACATATTGGTAGTAATTATAGTTAACAAGGCTTCCTGCGTCTAAAGATATTCCTGCAACTGGATTTGTATTAATTATCTGTTGATTTATTGCTGAGTCTCCTGTACTTGTTGCAGTTTGTGTACCAACAATTAATCCAAGATTAGTAATTGCTAAATTTGCATTTGTTCGTGTTTGACCAATAACATTTGGAACTAGCGACATTACCCTTTTCCAAACACCTTCAACTTTAACAAAAGATTCAGAAACTTCTTTCCAGGAACTAGAAACTTTAACCCAAATGTTATTAGGTCCTTTCCAAGTGCCTCCAACCTTAATACGAGACATAATTAAATCCTTTCAAGCTTATGTATATTTTACCCATGTGTCTCCGTTTTCCCCATCACCAGGTGTTGGGGAAGAAGTTGAAGCAAAAACATTCCTAACCCTAAAAGAACCAATGGGCTGTTCTCCCGAAAGGGTTATCGTTGTTGCCAAATTCACGGTTCCACCATTAATTTCTGGTGATGTAATGGTCTTATTTGTCATTGTTTGAACGCTTACAAGATTTACAGATTCA
>Ga0208413_1000329_pt1 | contig 37771 bp, 60 predicted proteins | sample AntAceMetag02UKD_FD_184761 | JGI IMG/M metagenome (GOLD analysis project Ga0208413, IMG submission 184761) | Saline lake microbial communities from Ace Lake, Antarctica - Antarctic Ace Lake Metagenome 02UKD (SPAdes) (version 2) | ecosystem: Environmental > Aquatic > Non-marine Saline and...
CGACGTCTTCATCTGATGGTACACCCTCGAATGCTTTAAACCCGGCGATGATGTATTGCAGCGCTGCGTCAAACGCCTGGGCAAATATCTTTGCGTGCGCGGCGGTAATCTTTTGGATGTCATCATCTACCAGCTTCCGCCTTGCGTCTAAGCGATCGGACACTAGGCGGAGCGACTTCAGCACGACGTTAGCAACGGAGGCGAAGTCCTTCATCTCCACTTCGTCCAGCATCCCGAAAGCCTTGTCCTTCAGAGACGCGGCCTCAATCAGAAGCAGTCTCTCCTCTTGGCGGTCGGTCAGCCAGTCCTTGCTGTCCAGGAGATAGGCGATACGCTCTGCGATGTAGCCGGGCTCTAGTCCCGTGGCCTCGGCAATCTCGACAGGCGACTTCCGGGCGAGGCTCAGCAGCTTCTCGTCCAGGTTCGTGCGTTCCAACTCCATGCTCACATTCTACCGTACTTGTAATGTATCTCCATAGCGGATACAAACCAAGTCAGCGCTCGCCGACTTTGCTCAAATGTCAGCGCTCGCCTACAGTGAGCCGTACCTAAACCTCTACACGTTTGGCCCATGTGTAAACCTAAGTTGGCTTTCAACAGCCCCGCATCGGCACGAACACGCGGATGTGGCTTGCAAATAGTATGCGCTGGCATCCTCGAGGGTCGAATCTGTGCGTACACACATCCATGTATATGTGTACAAAACGTTCCATGTATATATGGAAATCAGCTTCCGTGTATATACGGAAATTAGGTGTCAAAACTTTATCCTTGGTTACAGGATTCGTTACCCAAGGCTAACCCGATAAGGTTGCCTTATCCCCATTCCAAAGGGGCGTTACCCTTCTCCACATCAAGGGCATCAAAATATGTGCCCTCAATGTTCTTCTCCAGTTGCTCCATGAGGCTCGAAGCAAAAGCCAACTGGTCAGCAACCTTTCCATCAGGGCTTACCTCGGGGTGATCGTAGTAGAAGTCCCACACCGTCTGGAACGCCTCACGCTTCACCCGCAGCTCCTGGGCCAGCAGGTCATAGCAGTGCGCCATCCCCGCAATAAAATGTTCGTTGTCGTCGATCATGACTTCATCTCCTCCTGAGTATTCGCCATTAGAATAACACATAATCGGGTGTTGGAAATTTAAATTTGAAATTGAAAAAAATTAAACGTGCGGGTGTGCCCCCCCCATAAATTAGAACAAATGTTCGAATGGAATTGTTTTATAACGATCTGGTAACAAGTCTGAAAATTGGTCCCGCATAAGTGCGCCCGGGTCCTGTTTCCGATAGACTCGAGTCATAGCCACCAAGGGGGTGGCGGAATGGATAGGGAAAATGGACAAGCTAACGATTAGGTGGATAGAGGAAATGGTGGGCAGTGGCGATTATGACACTCTGACTATTCCCGGCGACTTGAACGGGGTGGACGCGTGAGCACCGTCAAGCCAGCGCGGGTTCGCCTAGCGGTAGGCGTTCGTCGCATCATGAGTGGCGACCGAGGCCAAGTGGCCTACGGTTTCCGCATTATCCGTAACGCCCTCGGAACTATGGTCCGCAAGGGGGTGCGCGCGTAATGCAAGTAATTACCACGACCAGGACCGGGGAAACAATTACATACGGCTACGACCCACAGCACTACCAAAGTGTGATGGAATTCTACCGGGAATTGGTAGACCGTGGAGACTTAGTCGAGTACCGGATATCAGACTAGCAACACACACCGGGCCGGGGGACACTCTCCCGGCCCACAACGATAGGGGACAGAATGATAGCCATCGAGTACCACAGCAACGGGCAACAACTAATCGCCAGCTATGCTCCGGAACACGCGGAACACGCGCTAGCGGTTTACGCCCAAGCAGTGAAGGACGGGAACATGAGCACCTATATTGCTTGGAACGACCTGTGAAGCGGACGCGCCCCACACTTTGGGACCTTATCCCGGACTGGGCGTATGCGCTAATCCTGGGGGGACTTTTGATCTGGGCCTATATAGAGAATTGGGGGTGGTAGACACGGCGGCCTAGCGGATCGATCCGCGGCAGCGGGAGGCTTCGTCCGGAAGTTTCCGACCCGACCCCAAAAACTTTATAACGATATGGTAACAGGACTTGACAACTGCCCTCGACCGTAGTAGGCTAGGGTGTGGAGCCCGAAAACTTTATAACGATTAGGTAACGGCTCGGCGTGTCGGCTTGACATTATCGGCAAGCGCTCACGGGGGCAAGTATAACGATTCGGTAACGGGCCTTGACACCGGCCTGCCATTCTGCTAGGTTAGGTGTGGAGCCCGAAAACAAGATAACGATTCGGTAACGCTCCCGCGTGTCGGCTTGACAATTCGATCCGCAAGCGCTATGGGCTGCCGATTGTAACAATTTGATAACGGCCCGGCGTGTCGGCTTGACATAACGATTAGGTAACGGGACTTGACATTTCAGGATTTGACAACGGGGCCAGGGTGTGCTATTCGCGTGCGCGCGCGTTCCGCTTATTGTTCAATTCCCAAAATAACCGTTACCATTCTGTTATCCGATCCGCGCCATTCCCAGCTCTTTCATAGGATAGCTGTGTATAATAGGGAACATACAAGCCAATGAAAATAGAATATGTAACACTCAGCTAAATCATAGGATAGTATGTTAGAGTGTTACCACACCAACAAGATAGGGGAATGCAAGTGAACACAATACACGACAGTATCGCGAAGCCGAAAATCAAAAGCCGTAACGGCTGGAATGCCAAGGGGTACAAGGACACGCGCGGCCAAAAGCTGACCGGCAATTACTACTCGCGGGCAACCGCACCGGTCAGTCGATGGGTCGAACCTACCAAGTAGGGGCGCCCTGCCGCGGGAACATACTCTCAGCGGACACACACGCCACGCTAACGCACGATAACGCACGATAGATAGGGGAACACTATGCCACGCCTACGACGGCGCGTGGTGGCTACCAGGCGGATAGCCATACGCTACACCGATACGAAGACGCGCACGCAATGCCGGGAGATCATGGACGGCGCGCTCGCGGCCATCATCACGGCGCAAAAAGCTCAGGGTGTCACGAACGAAACTCTCGAGAGAATCGCGCTGAGAATCTCCACAAGCCGGAAAGTCTACGACGATATGGATTGCGAGATTTTCTACTACGAATACGACGTGACTGCTCTAATATAAACACACACACTATATTACTATAATACTATTATTAGAATATAGTATTACCTTATAGTAACACGGGGGATTCTACGAACGCGGCCCACTGGATTACTGGCAACGACGCCAGGCCAATTTACAGCACGGGCAAGATCACGACTTGACACGGCTAAAACACTATGGTATGCTCAATGTATAACGCACCGAAACACAGAATAGGGGACAGTAATATGATCGAAACATGCGACCGCTGCAGGAACGACACCACGGACACGACGGTGGAATGGACGGAGCAAGACGGATGGCGGGCAGTATGCCAAGCCTGCCGAATGGTGGCAACACTCACGGAATCGGGACGACTTAAGTTCATCAGAATAGGGGGACAGTAATGATAACGACATACAGCACAACATACCAAAGCGCCACGGATAGCCACGGCAGCAGGATCCGGGTGACGAATACCCGCACGGGTAAAGTCAACTACCACAAGTGGGATTACTCGGTGAACGGCGGGGAGACTCAGCACCTGCTGGCGGTGGAAGAATGTACGATCCAAGCCGGTGACCTGGAGATATCCGGCGAAACTGCGCACGGCTACTATGTAACGCTAACAACTAGGGGGGGACTGTAATGACACGCAAAGATTACCAAAAGATAGCCCAAGTGCTAAGCGTCACGACGCGCCATTTACTAACGCCAACGGACTACCGGTATCTGCAGATATCCATGGGGAATATCATGACGGAGGATAACCGGCAGTTTGACTGGGACAAGTGGCACGAAGCCTGCGACAAAGAGTACCGACTAGGGGGACTGTAATGGTGGATAGGTCTTATGGTTTTGATGCCTTGGTGGATCGCGCGCCGGAGATAGCGGTGGACTGGAGCGGGTGGCCTTATGTGCGGATACCGTTACCTAACGGTGAAGTGATGACGTATCGTGCCAGCGAGATTCTGGCGACGGTAAGCCCGGTCACGTATGAGGGTTGCTCTAAGCGGTGGGTTGCTCATAATGAGTGAGTGTCCACGGCACGGCGGGGCTTTTGACTGCACACCGTTCTGCCCTGAGTGTCGGGGCGACCAAGAGATAGGGGATAAGTAATGGATGCCATCAGCATCATCATGGACAACGCCTACAGCCACCTGGAAGCATGGGCAGAGCTGGAGTCGGGCGCGATAATCAAAGCGCTGGAGGAAGCGGAATGCTACCCGGCAGAACTGATGTACGCGGTCGAGGAACTGGTCAGACTTCGCGTGAGCTGGGATACTATCCGGCGCTCATTGCGACGGGTCGCGCTAAATTGTTCGGTCATAATCGAGGAGGGCTAATCATGGACAACAGCACAGCAGAGACGGCACGGATGACTAAGTTTTACCGGGGGGAATTCTCCGCGCTAATTGGCCGCAAGATCATAGACGTGCGGGCAATGTACCCGGAGGAAATGGAGCTATTCATGTGGGACGGCGAGCTGGGTGCGGTTATCACGCTTGATGACGGGGGGATGTTTATCCCGATGTCAGACAGCGAAGGCAACGGCGTCGGCTATCTAATGGTACAGAAGGGGAACTAGCGAATATGTATAACGGGTATGAAAGTCAGGACGCTTTTCACGAGGCACTAATGAAGCGCTGGGACGAAATGATAGCCAACGGCTGGGAGGCTAGACCTGGTGGTCAATGCGACCACGCTTACAACATATGCGACAACAGCCACTAAGGGGGAGGAATGACACGCACGGTATTTTATGTAGACCACACTTGGAAACAAGTGAACAAGTACTACTGGACCTGGGAATGCCAGGGCTGCGGGGAGCTAAGCGAACGGGGAATCAAGGGCTGGATATACGCGACACGGGAACCGGGCGACAACAGGGCGCAACAATGCGTCGTAATCGAGAATGATTGGAGAGAGTAATGGGAGACAGAAGCAACGTCAAGATCACGTACCACACGGGGGAGAGCGTCTATCTCTACACACACTGGGGAGGCTCGGAGCTACCAGGACTAGTGGAGCGAGTAGCCGCAACGTCGGGCAGACTTAGCGACGAGAGCTACTTGGCTCGGGTGCTATTCTGCGCCATGCTCGGGGACAACGCACAAGACTGGCACGGCGAGACTGGATTCGGTATCGCACCGTATCCACCGGACCAGGACTACGGCAACGAGCTTGTGTGCGTTGACTACACACAAGCCAACAACAAGGGCGAGCCCAAGATATGGACTGAGCCCAGCTAATTCATAGGAACACTATGGTAAGTTCATGTAATAACAACAAGGGGAAAAGGGGAAGCAATGAAGGCACTATTCATTCCGGTTACGGAGGCCATGAAAATCGTGGAGATTGACGAGAGTAACGCGCTCAAGCCACTGCAAGAATATGTCGGTGGACTTATTGAACCCGTGCGGATCACAAGCGACGCGACGGGATGGGCGAACGAGGAGGGACTGCTGATTGGTCTGGAGTACAACAGCAGGGCAAGCAATATCACCACGCAGCATATCGTCGGTCCGCTTGTAGTGACCGGCGAGAATATGCAGACCGGTGACCTGGCGAGTATCCCAGCCTGGGTGCTCGACTTAGTAGAGGGGGAGTAATGGGAACGACTGGACACCCGGTTGAATACTGGGACATGAACACAACGGAGAAGGTCAGGGACTGGCTGAAGCGCGAGTACAACTGGGACGCTATCGAGGTGCTGGATATTGCGCAGGGCACGAGAGCACGCAGCAACTGGTGGATGGCGGTCAAGATCAAGGAGACGGGCAAGGTAATGGCAACGCTGGTGATTACTAGCAACCGAGCCAAGAGCGAGGGAATGTTCTACACCAAGGAAGTCGGGGAGGACATGGGACCATACGCCACGGATATTCCCAAGCGATTGTTCTCAATGCTCACGCCACTAGGGGAAGATCAGAAGTACGCTATGGAATGGCGTCGCGCGGTGACTATCGGGCCGGTGAGGGGATAGCGATGAGATGGATACTGAGCCTGCTGAGGGGTAAGCGCAGGGAAACATACACCAAGAAGAAGGGGAAGCACAGTGCCTAACTGGGTAGACAACGCACTAACAATTCACGGCACGGAGGAAGAGCTGGCGCGGTTCGCAGCGCAAGCACGCAAGTCTTACGAGCACTTCGGGGGCGACACGCGAGATGAGGTAATTTCCTTTTGGAACTTCATCAAGCCTGATGACAACATTCTCGATGAGTATTGGGGCCAGGCACCGCGGCACACCGACTTAGCCACAGCGCTGAGGCACGAGGGCAATCATTGGTACGACTGGAACATCAACAACTGGGGTTGCAAGTGGGATGCTAAAGAAGCGCACGCGGAGCAGTCGGTGGGAGAGCTGAAGTACTGGTTCGATACTCCCTGGGGTCCGCCTATCGAGGCGCTGGAGGAAATGAGCAAGCAGTACCCCGCGCTGGTCATGACCATGCGCTCGATCGAAGAGCAAGGCTGGGGTGTCGAGTGCATCGCCGACCAGGATGGCGTTCGCCTCATTGAGGAGTGGGATTCTCCACGGACTCACGAGGACAGCATGAAGCACAAGGGCTGGTGTAACTGCGAGGAGATGGGAGACGACGAGATGGAGTGGATGTACGAGGACTGCCCAAAGAAGAAGGAGCTGGCTAATGCCTAGTTACAAAATCACAGCGGAATACACATACGAGGGTATCGTCGAGGCAAGGAGCGAGGACGGTGCTTACACCGCATTCCTCAACGACTTGAACTCCTACTACTCAAGCACGGACAACATGGAGACACAGATGGTGTGCCCAAGTTGCGAGGAGGACATCGACAACGAGGACGACCTGAACGAGGACGAAGAGTGCGAGCGTTGCGCTGAGCAAGAAGACTAGACCAGGCACGCACCCTACCCCTATCGGGTGTTGTGTCTTTACCGGAGGGCAGGTGGCTACCCCTATCGCTGCCTGCCCTCCTCACTTTTAGAGAGGAAGCAATGAAGATACTAAATCTGTACGCGGGTATCGGTGGCAACAGGAAGCTATGGGGCAATGATCACGAGGTGACATCGGTTGAGTATGAGCCAGCCATCGCGGCCATTTACGGCGACTTGTTCCCGAACGACACGCTGGTGGTAGGTGATGCTCACGACTACCTGCTGAAGCACCACCACGAGTTCGACCTCATCTGGTCGAGCCCGCCGTGTCAATCACACAGCTCGTTCAGGTACAACATCCACGTCAGGTTCCGCGGTACGAACGAAGCATATCCGGACATGAGTTTGTATGAGGAGATTCTATTCCTCAAGTACCACAGCAAAGCGCTATGGATAGTGGAGAATGTCGTGCCCTACTACGGTGCGATGCTCGATCCGGTCAAGCGTAACCGTCACCTGTACTGGTCGAACTTCGAGCTGCCGGAGGTGCCAAAGACCGAAGAGAAGATTAGGTCAATGAACAAGATTAGCCAGCTCGAGGAGCTACACGGCTTCGACTTGTCAAAGTATTCCCTGCCCAACAAGAGGCAGGTGTTGAGAAACGTAGTTGATCCCACCGTGGGACAGCTATTCCTAGAAGCAGCAACAAGAAGGGGAACACATGGAGAAGCATGAGTTAGACGAAATCATCGAGAAGTATATACGAGCCAACGCACAAGGCAATGAGATCATCACGGGTTGGGTACTGTGTATGTCTGTCAAGCATCCGGCTATGGGAAGTAGTGATGGTTACATAGTTGACAATAGCGATGGCTTGCCCTATCATTCTCAGATAGGATTACTTACAGCATCCTTGGACGAGAAGAGGAATGTGATTCTTTCACAGGTAATCAACGAGGGGAAGGCATGAACAATGGTAACGCTAGAAGAGCACCTGTTCTGGTGCGAGACCTGCGACAACGTGGTGACCGAGGATAACTGGAACGGGGAAGAGAAGATGTGCCAAAGCTGCACTGAAGTAAACCAAGATAGATACATGGAAGGACAGGTGTTCTAATGGACAAGGCAACAGAGGTAAGCGTGCAGTCGATCGAGGTGCTGGAGAAACTACACGAGGTGTTCGACGAGCTCGGCTTAGCCAGGCAATACTCACTCGAGAAGGGTGAGCTGGAGATTAAGTTCGAGGAAACATGGGTTCTGTTCTACATAGACAAGCGACTGATGGAAGAGCAGGCGTTACTAGACCAGGCGTTCGAGGACGCACAGATGATAGCCGAAGGGCATTGGAGAGAATAATGAGCGCGTATTTAGATGCAGTAAGTAAAGCAAAGCAACGGTATGTGGCCGCCAAGATTACGCTTGAGCAACGGTTGAGGACCCAGCTCAAGGAGGAGATGCATAGTCTCCAGACACAGGTTGACATCGCAGTGCGGTATGCCTTTGATAATCACAGTAGCAAGGCGGACATCATGCGTGCGCTGGGCACTAAGGATTATCACACGGTGTACGCATCTCTAGATAGAACCAAGCACATCGAAGAGATCACTGGAGAGAACCCTCTCGACAGCGTGTACTCCTATGATGCCGAGACTAAGTTGCTCGAGGTAACCTACGTCAACCATGGGCCGAAGGATATTACAGGTACGGCTTCGTTCAAGTTCGCTGAGTTTGATGATGGCAAGAAGTTCTTCCTATCACAGACCCCGGTGTGGAATGATGACTACACAGAGAAGAACAACGTGGTGGCCGCGCTCGACCAGACTGACTCGGGGTACTACTATGACGAGGCTCTGCTTTGGATGAGCAGTAAGCAGTAGGCGATGGGTGATGATTGATGGCCACGCATGACTTTGGTTCCGTAGTGTTTTTTATATTCTTAGTTCTTTTCTGGCCGATTCTGTTTGGCATTCTTAATTTACTGATGAAACAGAATCCGTTCAAGCGGATGACGCAAGAAGAGATACACCTAGCAAACAAGTTTCTTGATGGAGACCTGAGTGGGAAGAGAAGTTATGATCCAGATGATTACTGGGAGTACGAAGAGGGCGAAGATGGAAGAGCTGAGCCCCACGAAGGACCAACTATCCGCCATCCAAAGAATCGCGACAGAGCCTACGCGCGCGGCGCTTAACGCTTCCACGATGGGGGCTGGTAAAACTCTCAAGGCAGTCGAGGTATCGAAGGCTATCGATGCGAAGGTAATCTTATTGATTGCCCCGCTCAACACCAGGCTTGGATGGCAGGTCACCTATCAGAGGCAAGGGGTTGACCTGCCATTCAAATGGATCAACTCAACCAAGGCTGGGCAGCAGGCGAAGGATGACTGGGCATGGCAACAGCCCGGCATCTACTTCGTCGGAGTGGAACTCTTCGTGCGCTTAGGTTGGGATGGCAGAGCTCGCACGGATATGTGGTCCAAGGTGCCAGACCTGGTTCTTTTTGATGAGGTACATCGTGGACAGAATCGCAAGAGCAAGACACACAAGACGCTCAAGCAGGTCAAGGGTGGCTTCAAGCTGGCGATGTCTGGCACGCCTACGGGCAACAGCTTCAGCGGAGCGTGGGCAGTAACCAAGTGGCTATGGCCAAGCGAGGTGGACAATTCTTATTGGGCATGGGTAGACAAGTGGTGTGCCACTGAGTACGATCACTTCGCTCCTAACGGCAAGAAGATTACAGGTGAGCGCAGACCTGGCGCGTTCTTCAACTCGCTCCCCTGCTATGTCCGCATCGAGTCAGAGGTGGAGGCCGAGCTCCAAGAGGAGCAGGTCTACATCGAGCTGACACGCGAGCAGCGCAAGGCGTACAACGAGCTGGAAGAGAAGATGATTACTTGGCTAGGGGAAAGACCGCTGGTGGTCGAGTTCCCCATTAGCTTGCGTGCCAGGCTACGACAAGCCACGCTCGGGTTGTTCTCGATCGATGACGAGGACAACGTGGTGTTCGATAACGATTGCAAGTCTCAGAAGATTGATGTGATGTTCGACGTTCTAGAAGATGACTTCGAGAATGAGACCGCACTTATCCTTACCGACTCGCGCAAGTTTGCTGACGTGGTAGTGAGCAGGCTTACCAGCGACGGAAAGACTGCCATGCCATGGCACGGAAACATCTCGGACGCCAAGCGACAACAGACCAAGGAAGCCTTTGTCAGTGGTTCGTGCCAGTATGTAGTAGCGGTTATCGCAGCTATTGCCGAGGGGGTAGATGGATTGCAACACGCCACACGTAATGTCCTGTGGCTCAACCGCAGTGACAATAGAATTCTGAACGAGCAGGTAGCCAAGCGGGTGCACCGCAGGGGTCAGGAGAGAACGGTTCGATCGGTAGAGCTCGTGGCCATTGACACGTATGACTCCGGGGTACTAAGCTCCCAGATACAGAAGGCAATAGATATGAACAAGACCCTCAAGGAGAAGCATGGCAATTGAAGTGGGGGACACATGCAAGAAGGGTCACCTTATTGTTGGGGACAACATTCAGGTTTACACGAACCAAGGTCGGGAGCGAGTGCGTTGCTCAACATGCAACCAGCCGCCAAGGTCTAACCCTAAGAAGAAGCCGGGTGACCTGTGCAAGAACGGTCACGTTATCATAGGTGATAATCTTCGGGAGAAGAAGATGCCTACTGGTATCGCCTACATCTGCGTCATCTGCTCAAGGGAAGCGGTGCGCAGGCAGAACTCTAAGTACATGACCGAAGAGGAAATGGAACGTAGGGATAAGGGTCAGAATAAGTCTGCGCTTCAGTCAGCTCGAAGGGCAGCGGAGAAAGCCGATCAGATGATTGGCGCTGGAAAAGAAGATAACGCTCTCAACTATCTCAAGCTGAACAAAAGATCCGAGAGGATGAGTGACGTTCTTCAGAAGGCAATGACACGGAACAAAGCCAAGTGCGCAGACAAGCCAGAAGTTTGGGTTGACTACGAGGAAGGCGAAGAGCCAACAAAGAATCAGGCTTATGTTATGTGTCACGACTGTCCCGTGTTGGTGGAGTGTGCTAGATTCGCTAGCGCATACAGACCGGCCGTCGGTGTATGGGGCGGGGAAGTTTACAAAGACGGCAAGTTACTACACAAATAGGAGGTAATACCATGGCCGAAGTGCCAAAGATATACAAGGCGATTGCAGCCATTCAGGCTGGAGTCGGCAACATCCCAAAGAACGGGGTGGGTCCAGCATCACAAGGTAGCTACAAGTATGTGAAGAACGATGACATTCTTGACGCTATCTCCAAGTTGATGATTCAACACAAGGTCATCACTCGTCCAGAGATTCTGAGCTACGAACTGCTTAGCCGGGAGATTGGCGCTAACAGAACCGTGCCCATGACCGTAGTCCAGCTACGTATTACTTATGTCTCCGTCGAGGATGGCTCTGAGTTCTCCGTGGTTGTCGGCTCCGAGGGTGCAGACAATGGCGACAAGGGTGGGCGTAAAGCTGTTACGCAGGCGCAGAAGATTGCGAACCTGCTGACATTCAACATCGCCACAGGCGAACCCGACCCCGATGGCATGGAGGTAACGCCTAACGCGGCACCCTCCGCCACGGCACAGCGCATCGCCAAGGCCGCGCCCAGCAGTGGAACGTACAACGAAATCAAAGCGTTCCTCGGCAAGGCTGGTCTGAGCGGTTCGGTTGCTAACGCAATCGGTGACCGTATCTCTGGTGGCAAGACTGCTACCGAGTGGTCCAAAGATGAGTCGGTCTTGACGCAGGTACTTGCTGCACTCAAGTCCGGCGAGGTCGAGTAGTGTCAGCCAGTACGGAGGTTGCTAAGGGTCTTGGTTCATGGACCTCCGTGTGGAATTGTTCTGCATGTGATGTCTCGTCTAAATACGGTTACATCGCTTCCGAAGAGCAGGCTATGGAAATGAGCAAGCTGTATTTCGGTTTACATCAGATTCAAGTTCATGGAACCTAAGCTAAGAGTCCGGTCTTCCGGTCATGGTGGTAGTGGGTACAAGCACCCGCGCACTGGGGATGTTGTCCCCGGTGTAACCACCGTGCTGAAGAAACTAGAGAAGCCAGCCATCGCGCAGTGGGCAGTGGATAACACCGCTGCCTACGCGGTGGCAAACGTCGACAGGCTCTTGACGCGCACGGAGGAGCAGGGCTACGGCTTCCTGCGCTGGTACTGGAAGCGCGATCCATTACAGGGTGACTTGGAAGACATCCGCAACTATTCCAACGGCGTGCTCAATGACGCGGCCAATCTGGGCACGATGCTCCACGATTGGATTGCGGCAGAGCATGACGACCTGCCATACCCCGACGTGAGCGAAGCACCTGCGCACTTCTGGGAAATGGTGGAGCAGTGGGAGTACTACAAGTCACAGCACACGATCGAGCCACTTCACACAGAGGTTACAATCTGGAACGAGGAGCTCGGCTACGCTGGCACAGCTGACGGCATCTGGAAGATAGATGGCGTGATGACACTGGTTGACATCAAGACATCTCGCAACACGTGGGATGAGCACTGGATGCAGCTTGCGTCATTGTCAGAATGTACTACACTCATGACAGAGGTCGAAGGGGAATGGATAGAAAGCGCGATGCTGGCATGTGACCAGCTAGCCTTGCTACACATCCGACCAAGCGACACTGACAAGAACGGCAACCCAATGTTTCCGTTCTCGGAACTGAAGGTGATGCCAAAGGATGAGCATGAGGTTATGTTCAACGCCTTCAAAGGATTGCTTAGCGTGACACATGCGCTCAGCAGTATCAAAACCCTACGCAACAGGAGGAACAAATGAGTAGAATCAATGCCGTGTTTACCGGCAACGTGGTGGCCGAGCCCACCAAGAAGGACATCAACGGGACCTCGCTTCTTGAGTTCCCGGTGTATGTCAACCACACCAAGAAGGACAAGGACTCGGGAGAGTACGTCAAGACTGGTGACACTAGCAAGATTCGCGTGACAGTGTGGCGTGAACTTGCAGACACGTTGGACGTCAAGCAGGGTGACCTCGTGGAAATCCACGGCTCCCTGATCGAGAAGGAGTTCGACAAGAAGGATGGAACGCCTGGTCGTTCTCTCCAGACTGACTACATCGAGTCCGTTGTGGTCAAGTACCGCAAGGATGGCGCAGCGGTGACCGTCGATTCAGACGGGGCATTCTAGCCCGATAGGGTTTGGCCACTAGCTCAATGGCAGAGCAACCGCCTGTTGAGCGGTAGGTTCCTGGTTCGAGTCCAGGGTGGCCAGCGTAGTGTATTGTTCTAACGAAATAGAGGAGGTGAGCATGGAAGAATTCATTCGCACGGTCTTAGGGGATAAGGCCGGGTACGCATTCGTAAGCCGGGCGAGTGGCAAGACTGCAAATAACAAGCTGAACGTCAACATTCATAAAGCGTTTTTATATCCGCAGAACATTGACCAGATGGTTAAGTATGCAGAGGAGCACGCTAATGAGGACGTGTACCTATCTCCGTTGCTATACGGTGACAAGAAGAATGACAAGGGCAACATTGCTCGGACGCCAGAGAACGCGCTGAGCTCGCAGACTATCTATATGGACTCTGACTTGTGCACCCCAGACAAGTTTCGCGTCACCCCATCCATCCACGTGGTGACCAGCAGGGGGCGCGGTCACGACTACTGGCTACTGGAGGAGGCGATCCCAGCTAAGGATGCTGCCGAGATTGCTCACAAGATTACGACAGCGCACAAGGACGACGGCTGCGACCCCAGCGGATGGTCAGCCAACAAGGTTCTCCGTCTGCCTAACACCGTGAACACTAGCCACGGATTTCCAGAGTCTGTTGTTGCCGAATACAACGGATTGATTTACAGCGCACTAGATATAGAGGGAGCATACGATGATGTCGAGATTATTGAGAGGCCCATCATGGGTCGGCAGGAGGTTATTTCTACTTCGGAATCGCCTACTACGGATTACGCTGAGGCGCTTGCGAAACTACCTCAGCATGCGCTCGACCTGGCGCTGGCGGAACCAAAAGTGGGTGACACTGGCAACCGTTCGGAAACAAGATACAAACTATTGTGCGAACTGTTTCGGCTTGGCGATGTCCTCTCGCACGATGACGTACTGGCAATTGCATGGAAGGCACCAGCATCCCGCAAGTGGAGTCAAGAAGATTCACGAGGTTTTGGCGGACTCGTAGCCGAGGCAAACAAGGCTTACTCGGAGATAATGTGGGAGAAGGGTCAGGGGCTTGAGCCGCCTGAGCTGAACACCACGGAGAGCGCCCTCGATCTCCTCAAGGGTGACGAGCGGGAATCTCTGGTACATCACACGACCTGGGTTGACCTTTACTTAAACTGGACCAACAACAAGCACGCCAAGCAGAACCCTCCATACGACAGAATCAATGCTTGGACCATCTTGTCTTGTGCGTTCTCGGACATGGCTTTCATCCCCCGTAAAAGCGGACCGGAGGGACTGAACCTATACACGATGACTCTGGGTGAAACCACCACGGGTAAGTCACAGGCGCTGAAGCTTATGCGCACGGTGATGGATGAAGTATTTGCTGATGACCCTGGCTACAACCTGGGTGGTAACGCTAGTCCAAACGCGCTGGGTGAAAAGCTCATTGAGCGGGATGGCAAGGTATCGCTGTTCAACAAGGACGAGGCGCACGGGCTGTTCAAGCAGTGGGCTACGCAGGACTGGACCACCGGAATGATGGAAGACCTGGCGTTGCTATACGACGGCACGGTCCCGCCGATGTTGCGCGTTGGTAAAAAAGAAATGTCAAAGCCTGCAAAGACTCAATTCGTAATGCACCTGATGGGCACGCCAGAAGAGATTGCTAAGTCCCTGAACCGAGAGATGTTTAAGTCTGGGTTCCTGGCTCGATTCATGTGGAGCATTGGGGAACCGCGTACGCTCAGTAAAGAGGCTGTGCTGGAGGAGGACTCTGACGGTACCGAAATCAAGCTTGGCTTTGAGCCCATGGCCAGGCAGTGGGGCGCAGAGTTTGCCGAGATTAAGCGTCAGCTCCGCAGTGACGTGAGCTCCAGCAAGGTTTCTGTTGGGATTACCAAACAGGCAGCCGATCGTATGACGCAGGTCAAGTGGGACCTAGCTAACCTGGTAAAGAAGTCTGATGCGAACTGGGACATTATCAATCCGTCCCTCGTGCGTATGGGTGTAACCATTCGTAAATGCGCAACGCTGTTGGCAGTATCCGATGGTCGCAAGGTTACCGAGCTCATCGACGTGCTCAAGGCTATTGAGGCCGCAGAGGAGTGGGTAAAGAATCTTCTTATTGTTGCAAGGCAAATTAATGCCAGTGACTTTGAGCGGGCATGTGACGAAGTGGAAGCATTTGTTAGGACCAAGGACGACAAGGTCAAGCTTGAGTTCGTCAACCGCAGATTCAAAGCGTGGCGTGTCAGGGATTTACAAGAAGCTATAGGTGCGCTAGCATCACAAGGTAGACTTAAAGAAGTGTCCGAAGCCGGCGGTAAGTGGCTAGTGATTAACAAGAAGGATAACTAACATGGCAGAAAAGTACACAATTCCTGCTGGCGCTAAGTCGGCAGCAAAGCGAGCCCTCGGTTGGATCGCAGACGGTAAAGCTGGCAGTGGGTTTACCGATGTTGGTAGGGCCAGAGCTGCGCAACTTGCACGCGGTGGGAGCGTATCGCGTGAGGTTGTCGGTAAGATGCGATCCTACTTTGCTCGGCACGAGGTGGACAAGAAGGCCAAGGGTTTCCGCGCTAGCCAGGAAGGTTACCCCTCGCCCGGTCGAGTTGCCTGGGACGCCTGGGGTGGAGACGCTGGCGCTTCGTGGGTCAACGGTTTGAGCTTTGACGATGACTAACGTACTGCCACTACCGGTATATCCGGCTAAGCCCACAGGAAACGACCTGGCGCTACTAAAAGAAGCAAAGGCTAAAGTGGGTACCGACATTCTGTTACAGCCCGTACGAGCCGTACAAGGCTCGCCAGGGCGTGTTATCGCATTGCGCGAAAAGCCTACCTGGATATGCGATTACGCATACATACCTGAGCCTAATGTTGAATCGCTCAAGAATGCACTAGAGTGGGCGCTAGAACTCAAGGAAGATTCACGCGGCATCACCGTGATTAGGACCCTCAAGGAAATCTTTGGGGAGCAAACGAGGGAACTGTGAAGAATAGATGCACCTGCGCGGTGTGTCTATCAAGAGAGGAAGTTGTTGTGCAAGAAGAAAACTTATTTGAAACCGACGCCGAGAAGGCCAAGCGGGTTCGATACGAAAAGCAAGAAGAGAAGCGGGCTCCAAAGATTCAGCCCGATCAAGTCATCACCCTCAACGCATGGCTGATTGGTGTGCTGGTTGCCTTTGTCGCGTCGGCTATCGTTTCATTCAATGGCATTACTGCGGTGGCAGCGTTCGTGGGACTGTCCGCTGGTTGGATGGCGTTCCTATTCTTTTTCTTTATTGAGCTTATGTATCTCTTATTCCTGGTTGCATACTTGCTACTTGAGTCCAGAGAGGGCGAAAACAGCAGGGGAGCTTTGGCTGGGATGATATTCTTCGCGGCCATCGCCGTGCTAGCTAACGCCTTCCACACCTTTGACTACTGGGAGTGGGCGTTCACCGAACCTCGCGCCTGGGCCGGTGTGGTGCTATCTGTCTCGGCACCCATCGCCATCATCTCAGCAAGCAAGATGGCTAGCCGTGTGATTTTCGCAAAAGCGCTGGTGGTCTAAGCCCATGGCAATCAACTACGTTATGGCAATAGACCCAGGCAAGGCGACCGGAATTGCCATTGGTCGCTACTCGGACATGATGCCGATGGAGATTGTTTTTACTGGCATCGTCAGCGATGGCGTGCGCGGTGTTGCCTTGTGGTTACATCACACGCGAGACGGTAAAACAATTATGGAAAACGATTGCTCATACAATTACCCCGAAGACTACGACGATCTTGACTACCATCTTGACGTTGTTTGCGAGAATTTCAACTTGCGCGGAGGAAACTTTACGCCAGACCTGGAGCCCGTGCGCATTGAGGGAGTTTTGATTGATCACTTCGGCAGCATAGTGACCTGGCAGTCACCGGCAGACAAGAAGATGGTTGGTGATGATTTCCTCAAGTCGCACGGCTTCTGGGTTACCGGTGCAGACGTCGATCACGAGGACGGCAGGGACGCCAACGACGCGATGCTACACCTGTTTGCGCACGCAATGCGAACTCGGCACATGCCGACGTTGCGAACCTACTTCAAGGGATAATTTGTGGTAGGTTATTTTACAAAGAGCCAACCTCGGTGGTTGGGGAGGAGATAAAAATGAGAAACAATATAGCTGGGTTCTGCGCTAAGGTTGCTGCGCTTTTTGTCACACGTTCGACCAGTCTGGCTGACAGGAAAAAGCTGGCTGACACGAAAGAGGTGTTTGAGAGTTTGCCTAAGCCGAAAGCTTCGGTGCCATCTTCACTCGGTATGGTCCGGAAATGGTAATGACTAACCGAATTGAAGAAGCGTTTAGCAATTACAAAATTAACAAGATGATTGACCCAGCCACTCGCTACTCGAACGATGAGCGCGAAGTGTTTGCCGCCGGATGGTCGGCCTCGCAGAAGCGCCCCACTTCTACTGTAAAAGAATCCGTTTGGGTTCACGCACCGGTCGCGCCAGATGATGACCCCGAATAAATGAGTAACACAAAAAGCCCCCGCCATAACGACGGGGGCTTTTTGCTTTTAGATTCTTAGATCACCAGCCTTCTTGTCTATGCGGACGAAGGCTTTCTGTCGTACTGGAGTACGGACGTGAGCAGGGACATAAGAGTAGCGAGTGCTGAAACACCCAGCACCTCGACGAAGTTAATGTCGATGATCGACAGTGCCGCGCTTGCGGTGATGACACCGAGCATGGTCTGTGCGAATGTTTTCACGGCACGCTCTGTGGCATACGTGTGGAACTGCTTGAGCTTATCCATCAGGATTTTCCTCCTTGTTGTGTAATGACTTGTCTTCCCATACTGCACCAAAGATGTAGCTGGTGAGGATGAGTGTAATCAATGCTACACCACCAGTAATAAGGTCGCTGACGTCTGACATGGTTGCTGTCAGTACGGCAATGGTGCCACCGATAAGCATAAATGCGCCGATGACGAAGGACGCGAAGATGTACCTTCTGCGGTTCTTCCAGGTTGGTTTACTCATAATATATTTAAGCCCCTTTAGGTAGGCATTTATTGCATTGCGGATCACAATCGCAACATCCCGCTACTGACATGAATCGCAATTTAATGCATCCATTGGATCGATTGGACACTGTACCCCGTTGATAGTTTCAAATTCATTCATTAGACCATTTTACCACCCCTGCGTGTTAGACTTTGGGCACCATTAAACAGGAGGCTTAGGTTGAAGATACTCGCTTGGGATATTGAGCTAACACCGATGACCGTTTATTCGTGGTCGCTGTGGCCAAACTTCATTCCGATTCAACAGATACAAAAGACCCAAGAAGTTATGTGCTTTGGCGCACGATGGTATGGCGAAAAAAAGGTGGAGTTTAAGTCTGTTTACCATCACGGAAAAAAGGAGATGCTCGAAAGCATTCACGCTTTGCTCGACGAAGCGGACGCTGTGATGTCGTGGAACGGTCAGTCGTTTGATACCAAGCACATCAACCGGGAGTTTTTAGAGGCGGGAATGTCACCGCCCTCTCCCTACAAAGAAATAGACTTGATGCGCGTCACCAAGAGTCGTTTCAAGATGGCCTCAAATAAGCTTGACCACGTTTCGCAAATCTTGGGCGTAGGAAAAAAGGTTCCACACGAAGGATTCCAACTCTGGCTAGACTGCATCGCTAACGATGAAAAAGCCTGGAAGAAGATGAAACAGTACCAGCTACAAGACGTAAATCTATTGCTGGATATTTATGACAAGCTACTTCCTTGGATCAAAAACCACCCCAACATGGCTATTGGTGTCGAGGGCACTGCGTGCGTGAACTGTGGTAGCGAGAACATCCAGCGCCGTGGCTACGAGAACTTGAACACCGGCAGGTACCAGAAGTATCAGTGCAACAGTTGCCACAAGTGGATGCGTGGTAAGAGCGCTGTTGCCACTGCGGAGATGCGGTCGTTGTGAGCGCAGAAACATACGAAATCCTCCAGGAAGCCATCAGTATGCACGTGGGGGAGGAAATGGGCGACGAGGTATCCATGGTCAAGGACTGGGTTCTCGTGGCTTCTGTGGCCGATCTAGACGCTCGTGAAGGGCGTGAGCAGATAGTGTTGCACCGATCGCCAGGTACATCACTGTACGCCGTTAGCGGCCTGCTTCAATGGGGCGCGGCAACAATCAGCCCCGACGACTTTATGGAATAAGGCGCGTCAAGAACGGGGCTAGTGCAGCGAGTAGCCCAAAGCTACCGACGGCCCAGCCAACACGCATCTCAAGTTTGCGCAGACGTATTTCGTGGTCGGTAAGTTTTTCTTCCGTGCCGGGAAGGTGGTTGGCGAGCTTCTCCAGAAGAGACTTCATCTCTTGTTGCTCGCGATAAACATCTCGCAAGGTAATCCTTAAGCCAATCGATTCCGTGTCTTCGCCGGACATTCTATATCGAGCCTTTGTTGAGGCGACGCTGTAGTTCGCTGATCGTAAGCCTGCCCCACTTGCCGTCAGGCTTGACACCTAACTTGGACTGCACGGCGCGACGAGTTTGCGGTCCCACACGCCCGTCTACGGTCGCTCCGGCCCATCTCTGGATTGCGCTGTAAGTCATACGTCCTGGTCTGCCATCGGGTCGTCCCGCGTTGTGGCCAGCAGCGTTGAGCGCCTTCTGCCACTGCGTCCAGGTAGCCTTGTCGAGCCTGCCAGACACCCTGTTTACGGGAGCTGGTGCTTTACCGTCAAGGTACAGTTCGGGATCGAGCACGTTACCCCAACGCCCACCGCGACGGCGGACTTCGAAGTGAAGGTGGTTGCCAGTGGACGCACCTGTCGTGCCGGATGTGTAAATAAAGTCACCGGTTTGTACCCGTTGGCCCTTCTTGAGGGCTGTTGCATGAGCGCCGTGGTAATACACGGTGACAATTTCTCCATGGTCAATAAGTACAGTGTGCCCTCCACCTGTCCTTGAGTAGCCCACCTTGCTTACAACCCCGTCGGCAGCAGCGGTAACGGGAAAGCTACCGGCTACATCCACACCATTATGAAATTTCTTCTTTTTCGAAATCGGGTGAATGCGCCATCCGAATGGGCTGTTTTTGTTGATGCTACGACCTGTAGGCCAGGGGTTATGAAGTTTCATTAGTGCGTTAGGTCCCAAGTGTCGTGCGCTGAAGCTAAGGGCACGAAGGCGTCAACAACATATACCCGCATAGAGTTGGTATTGGTGTCGTACCACAGGTCACCACTTGAGGGCGATGCTGGTTCGGTGCCGGATACGGTTACAGAAGAACCCCCACCGCTGCCTCCCGGCGCGGGGTAGAAGGTAGCCATTAAATGTCCTCTAGGAAGATGCGGATGAGCGCCGCTTTGGACTCGTTGACGTCTGAGATGACGTACAGCCGGTCTTTGGGGTTCAGCTCGAACGAGATTCCAGCACCGGGAACCAGCTTGAAGCCGTAATCCGAAGCTGTCACAGTGGACGCTCCGACGAACACGTTAGCGGTGTCGTCAACGTTCTGCACGGTAACATCCAGCCCGGAGTGGTTTGCGCCAGGGCTTAGCTCGGTAGCGGTCGCGTTGCTAAGGGTAAGTAGATCGTGAAAAGTAGCCATCTAACAATTTTACCATTAGAATGTGGTACGTTATTCCCAACAAGGAGGAATCGTGCCAACAATAAAATTCACAGACATCACAGGTGTTGTTCCAGAACAATTCCAGCCCTTACCGGGAAAGCAAGCCATCCCCGAATGGCTGAAAAAACTTGCGCCCTATATGGACAAAGAATTTCAAATTTTTCCCGATGGCGGAACGAGTCAAACCGCAAAGCGTTGCCTTCCCATGTTGGATGCGGTCATGGCTGGATATATCATCCGGCTGACCCATGACATACACATTAGTGAACGAGATGGGGCACCCTACTACCAATGGTCAAGTGGGCTAGGTGTGGAGTTTCACTCACCCGAACAAGCGCCTACCCATGAGGCTGGGCAACGCGGTTACGACATACCTAAATGGATGAACCCGTGGGCAATCCAAACACCGGCAGGATATTCCAGCATGTTTATTCCACCGCTAAACGGAGAGGAAAAAATAATTATTCCGTTTTCTGGAATTGTAGACACGGACACTTATTTTTCACCCGTCAACTTTCCATTTATTCTAGAAAAGGGTTTTGAGGGTGTTGTTGATGCGGGGACCCCGATCGTGCAGGTAATCCCGTTTAGACGTGAAACCTGGAAAATGGAATTACAATCAGGGCAAACCGAAAAAATAGCTAAGAATCAAAACTCTATAGCGAGTATTTTTAGAAACGCTTATCGCGGAATGTATTGGGCGCGAAAAGATTACTCTTGAGTTTCGTCAACCTCAGCAGCTATCCAGTCACCAGCTTCTTCGTCCCAAACATGGTCACCCTCGGCAGGGTAGGCGATAGACATACGGTTGAACTTTGTAAAGTCCCTTATAGAACTGTTTGCCATGCTAGTGACAGCCACAACAACCCCCCTAGGAAATCTCAGTACCGAAGATGTTCACGCTGATAGCGTTAGCGTCTCCAGCAGTAACCGAGATAACATCCGCAGCGTTGACCGTAACACCAAGCATCAACGTGGTGCTGTCGTTTGCAGCAATTGGCACGTCGTAAGCAATGTAGTGAGAGTTCGCAAGAGCCGCTCCGTCAGGCTTTACCGCGAGGCGGAAAGTCGTAGCGGAAGCAGTCCGGTTAGCGAGGATGATCGTCGAGGTAACAGCCTCGGTCGCAGCGGGAACCGTGTACACAGCAGTGTCAGCGGTCGTGGTCAAATCAACCTGACCGAGAATCTTGTAAGCGTTAGCCATTGTCATGCACCCATCATCATAAAGTTTTGTTCGAAACCCCCACCGCCACCGGCACCGGCACCGGCGGTCAAAGCTGTCTGCACGGAATCAGCAAGATCCTTAAACACCGTGTTAAGCGGCGCAATAGGATCACTAGCGTCGGGATAGACAATGCCATCCGGACTGGTTGTTGATGCCATGAAAACTCCTTGTAATTTCTTTTTCTAGTATATCAAACGCTTATAGAATTGCGTGCGCCAAAAGCTTGTAGCGTTCAACCGTGAGGTCTGTAGTGCCATTGATACCAGAAACCCACATCGAAACCTCATCGCTTGGCTCCACACGTTGCGTCCACTGGGTCAACGCCTTACCTACTTGACCGCCATCACCCGCAAAAGAGCGACACTCGGTAGCGTCAATAGGCACACCATTTAGCGCCAGCTTCAAACCAATCGCGTTGTTGTCGCCAGCCTTGCCGTCATAAGTCGCAATAAACACCAGCGTGCGAGCCTGGTTCGTGTTGTTCTTTAACCCCGAAGGGTTTACCGTCCCGGCAACCATATTAAAAGTACCGTCAGTATCCAACGTGCCCGCCAAACCAAGTGGCACATACACTCCGGCGGTGGCAATGGTCACCGTCGTGCCGGTCTGGTTCCACAACATACCCCGCATCGGTTGCGGTATAGCAATGTTGAGCTGGCGGATTGCGTTCTGCGTATCCAGGTCATATTGCTCACGCTTAGCCAGGTAGTTACGCAACGTCTGCGTTACCCAGCGACCCCACGGTTGCGACGCGGGTTGTAAATAAGAGTCGGGAATGTTCGTCATGCTAGGGCGTAGGTTTCTTGCTTAAGGGGAACAAGGGCATAATCCTTGAAGTTTACCCCACCAAACACACCATTGAAGTCTTCGAATGTTTTCTGGACTTCCTCCAAAATAACTACGTCTTCCCAAATATCAGCCATGCCACCCCAGGCCGGAGCGACGTCCTTCCATTGTGGGGCACGATAAATGGCAATTAAATCGCTAAACAAAGTGTCGTACTCTGCGTCAATACTAATAATGTCTGAGGTAATGGTCACACTACGGACCCGGTACATAGCGTCATCAAGCTGAATTCTCGCCCCGGACACTTCGCCAAATCCCTGTGGTACCGTGTTGCCAATGTCGGTCGTAAATTGATCAAAGGTAATGCCGGAATAGTCTGAGTTAAAGTTAGTGAATGAGTAGCCACCTGGCAAGGTGTCGTCAAAGTCGTCAAAGGTCGGGTACAGAATAACCGGCACGGAACCCTCAAGGCGAGGAAACTCCCTGGAGCTAGTGCTAAACGTCTGCCTCGGCAAAGAGTACAACCTACGTGCAAACAAAGCGTAACGCTTGGCATCTTCTAGCGTGTCGAGCGTTGGGTTGTCAATCTCTTGTCCCTTGACAATTGGGGTGTCAGATGGGCTTAGCCCGGTAAGCTCGGTGTAAAGTTCGCGGTTATAGTCCATACCCGTACCCACCATGCGAAGCGTGGAGTAACTTGTAGAACCGTCGCTGATTGAAATGCTATACGGTGACAGTGGCTCGTAGGTAGGTCCGACAATCGTAATCTTTACTTTGCTACCGTCGCCCAGAATCTCAAACGACATGCCCCCGCCGAAGTCGCTCCAGAACGCAGCGCTCACCGGCAGGTTGTCGTTACCGGAAACGGCGTACACCGAAGCGGTACCGTAATCCTTTTCCACAATATCCTGCACTGTGGGTTGCTGCACGGAGGTAAGAAAGAACTCCAGTTCAACCTCGAACTCTACCGTCTCGTTGAAAGCAACTTGGTACACTTGAACCTCTGGTGTCCAGCCGCCCTCGGGGTACACAAGGTAGTCTGCTCGTGAAACATAGTTGTAATACGCAACATCGAATTCTTGCGCAAGCTCAATGTCCTGAATTTGCCAACTCTTGTCAATCAGGTTCGTGTTGTCAATTTTGCGCTGCCTGACGGGACGCACCACAATGTACTCCCTGACAACGGTAACCTCAAACTCGTAGGCCGATGCCAGTTGCTTAACAAACGTCCACACGTCACCCGTATATCCTGGAGTTCGAATTGTCTCCGGTGGCAAAGCCGTGTCGTAAATAATGTTGCCAGTCAGACCAACCTCCGTAAGGATGGCGTCCATTACGTCTTCAATGCTGCCAGACTGTGGCTGTATTGTTGCTTCGATATTGAGGTAGGAAAGAATGCTACGACCACCCATGGTGATTATGTCGTTGTTTCCGCTAACGTTCTCTACGTTCCCGACGACAGAACCGTGCAGCCTGTCTTGGAGATAGAACTCATCCTTGTATAGCAAAATGGAAGAGTTGTTTTGATCTACAACTTCAATGCTTACGTCACCGATTGCACCGGAATCGTCTCCTGGTACCAGCGGAGTAGACCCCTCCGAGTAGGAATAGTTAATAACGTTGGATGGACCGCCAAGGAAACCGCCCGTGCCCGACATGCGGACAAAGATTTCACCGCCGGGGTCTTGGGTAAGGTTGCCAATGTCGCCCCAGGTACCACCGAGAAGACCCCACTGGGAGTCCAGGTTATACCAAAACATTAGCTAACCTCTGGGATAAGCTTCCAGCTTTGAGAATCCTCGTTCCAGACATGGTTTTTGCCATCTTCCGGGTATGGAACCGGAGACGTCCATGTGCAAGTTGTTTCATCAATTACCCATGAGTCGAATTTTTTTGGTGATATGAAAGCATCTCGTTCTTCGTCGTAGCTATAACCAAGTCCGGCGTAGTTGTAACGAAAGGCTTTTGATTGATCCGCCGAGGGCTCCCCGGTGTTGGGGTCATAATGCACGCCGGCGTCTGTGTTGTAAGAGGTCTGCTTGTAAGTGTGCCCGGTACGCTCGCTAAGCTCCGCTTCCTTGCCATCGTCTTCATCTCTTCCGGCGGTGACAAATACTACAATATTATTTTCATCAAGTTTTGCAAAGTGAGCCATTATTCTACCGTAAAACTTTCACCAGTCGTTGATGTGTTTGTAACTGTATAAACTGTATTTTCGCCAACCGTAGCACTTGACCGAGTAACGCCACCGCTAAATGTTACGGTTGAGTAAGAGGGCACCGCGAACACAACAATACCCGATCCTCCCGCACCACCTGCACCTGAGGATTGCCCGATACCGCCACCTCCGCCGGAACCAGTATTAACAGCGCCAGCATTGGCCGGTCTTCCGGCGTTACCAGCACCACCGCCACCGCTAATGCCGCCACCATTTTTAGAACCGCCAGCACCCCCTCCGGCGCGAGCTACGGCAGAGCCTGTAATTGAAGAAGAAAGAGCGGAGCCACCACCGCCAATGTTACCGGCGTTACCAGCACCACCGCCACCGCCACCGCTACGGTTAGAGCTACCGCCATGGCCCGCTCCACCGTTAAATCCTTGATTATCGACGCCCGTGCCGCCAGCAGAACCGTTGTCACCACCGGTTCCGCCACCAGAGCCACCCGAACCACCAGATTGCCGGTCACCCCCACCATAACCGCCACCAACCGTAGAAACGCTGCCAAAGACACTAGCAAAACCTTGCGAACCGCTGTTACCGCCCGGATAGTTTCCGTTGTTTCCCCTGGAGCCACCAGCGCCAACCGTTACGGTGTAGGTTCCTGGATCTAAAACCAAAAGAGCTTCGGCACTTGCGCCACCACCAGATGATTCTCCCGGCACCGAACAACGGTACCCACCAGCGCCACCGCCACCGCCGCCGCCACCAAGAGGCGTTTCCCCACCACCGCCACCGCCGCCACCGGCGATAACCAAAAATTGAGTCAAAAAACTAGAGGGCAAAGAATTAAGAATAGACCTGCGCCTGTTTATTGCTGCTCTCAACTTACAACACCTGCCAGCACCCACTCGTCGGTGGCACGCTTGCGAAGAGACACCTCCGCATATTGAGCCATATCTCCAGCGTTCCGCACCGTAACACCAGCGGCTCCGGCGATTGTAATATCGTCGGCTGACTGGTTGTAAATGTTTACAACAGAGCCAATCGGGAAGGCAACCGTGGCGTTTGTTGCGACTGTAACAGCACCCGCACCCGACTTGTTCATACTAACAACTTTGTTAGCGTCCGTAAGAGCCAAGGTGTAGTCAGCCGTCTCTTCAGCATTTTCTAGAAGTAAAGGTGTTTCGTTGACCCAGTCGGAGCCATTGTAGACAAGAACGTCATTTTCGGCTGGAGTGGTAATAGTCACACCAGTCAAGTCGTCAAGGTCCAAAGCCTCAAGTGCGCTAGAGGTGGCGTTCCAGATCGCGGGGAAAGTACGCGGATCGGAACCATCGGCAGGAGTGTTTCCACCGGAAAGTCTTGTGATTGAAATTGCCATTTAGCTAGTCCATCCGTAATATTCTGTGAGTTCTGCTACAACGCCAACCCTGTCTAGTGCTGACGAATAAGGTGTGTATGTTGGCTGTGATACAAACTGCAAACCCGAGTTGCCTTGGCCGGAAATAAAGCCACCTGCTTGTGGGGTAATGCCTGTTTCTAGCACTTGTACCATTATACCTGATAGAGTCAAAGTTCCGACTCCGCCGAGGGAAAGCTCTACGCCATCGTAGGATAGCGAGTTGAAGGTCTGATTAAAACGCGAATCATCCGTAACATCTAGCAGAGTCATTGTTACTGAAGTATCGTCGGTGAAGGCATTAATTGTTGGTGTTGCCACGACCGTGCCGCCAGTGCCTGGGGAGCCATATACGCCTACGTGAGCGGTGTGACCCTGCGGGATGGGTAACCACACGCGGCGGGTCTGTCCGTCCAGCACGGTGTACTTGATGGACTCTACGGGGAACCCTAGAGTATTGGTGGGCGTAGTGACTGCCTCGCCACGGCTAGCGGCATTTAGCGCCAATCCATCGCGCAATCCTTGAGCTGGGGTAGCCCACCATTGGGGCAACACGTTACGATCGGCGGCAATTGGGTCGTGAATATACAAAGCACCGTTACCATACATACCGTCCGCCAGGTCAAGGAGTTTTCGTGCTTCGTCACGGTCTAGGGAGTTCCACGTCATCGTGTAGTTCTTGTGCGCAGCAGTTGAGCGTCTAATCGAGGTACCACCGTTGAGGAAATCAACCTTATTGAAGTAACCCTGTTTTGACGAAGGCATGTTTACGGAGGGTGCGCGAACCTCCAGCATTTGATTTCGTGTACCCATGTAGAAACAGCTCATTAGTTACTTCCTCGCCTGGCTTCGTTGAAGTTATTTGCGTTCGTAGCCTCAGCAACAACTTTACCATTCAGGCGAAGTTGTACGTTCCCGGCGTCGGAGAGAAGCTTGCGATCGTAAGGGGACAGCTCCACCATCATCGTGCCGTCTCCCATGCCGTTGCCACCGCCAACGAAGCCACCCATCTGGTAGCCACGCATACCGTTCTGTAGCTGCGCCAAGAAGTTGGGGTCAGGCATACCGGTGGACTGGTTTACATATTTTTGCGGAACCACATATTCACCCTTGTGGACGATACCCGCGGGGTCCATAGCGCCACCGCGACCGGTGAAGCCACCGTCGGAGAAGCCTCTGTCAATTGTTCGGGGACTAATAAACCTGCCGCGAGGTATGTCGGCTTGCGCCTGACGGAAAGCCCTTTCCGCCGCGCCTGGCGTGCCTACAAGGGTAATGCCGCCAACAACAACTGGTATAACCTTGGTCTCTTCAACTTTGCCACCACCGCCGCTGGGAGTAGCAACGGGCTGGTTGAGCGCCCGGTTCAAATCGTTAGCCGCACGAATCTGTGTTTGCAACGAAGCGTTCAACTCGTTCAACGCCTGCAAAGCGGGGTTGACGTTAGCGTCTACTGTGATGTTGCGAGGAACGTTGTCGATTGCGGTGCGCACGTCATCAAATGCCTTGGCGTACTCCAGCACTACATCTTCTTGGTAGCCAAGCTCCAGTGCTTGCGCAATGAATTCCTTGCGTGCGCGTTCGGTGGCCTTGCGGAGCTCGTCCTGGCTGGCACCAGACTCAGCGAGAGTTCCGATGTAGCTTTGGTAGTCTCCAACAAGACCAAGAAGCGCGGCTCTGTTTTGACGCTCACCCTCGCCCTGACCGGTGAGGTCGCCACCGGCAAGTGCCCTAGAGCGATCTAGCTCGATAGCGTTATCTGCCTGCTCCCTGTCAAGGTCGGCAATCTCTTGACGCAGTTGAGCCGCACGCAGGGTGTCGCCGTATGCGTTAGCCACAGAGAGGAAGTATTCTTTCAGCGCGCGGTCTGCGCCCAGGTCCTGCTGAGATGCAATCAGGTCATCCACCTCGCGCCTGGCATCTTCTACGTTTTGACCAAGCTTGAACCAGGCTTCGGCAATGTTATCAATAGCAAAGGTGTTAGCAAACCTAATGTCAAAGGCGCGACCAAAGACGCTCTCCAAGTCGCTTGCGTAGTCAAGAAGTGTGCGTACTTCTTGTTGCGCGTTCTGTATTCCACGATTGAAGTTATCAAAGTTGATGGTCGAGATACCGCCACCAGCGGTGTCAATGAACTGCTGGGCTTGAGCTTCCGAAATGCCGAACTGCGCAGCCACCTGGCTAATGGCTTGTCTAAGAATCTGCAATGCTGGAGCAGACTCCCCGCCTACCGTCTTTGCCAGACCGGAAAACAGTGTCGCTAGGTTAGCAACACCCTCCTCGGCGCTACCCGACTGGGCCAAGATAGAACCGATAGCATCCTGCATTTCGTCACTAGCGTACAAAGCTTCGTCGCCGTTCTCGCCAAACGCTTCACCTAGTGAAAATATTGCTTCCTCTGTGTCGCGCCCCAAGTTAATAACCTCAAACATGGAGTCAAAAAGTTTGTCAAACTTTTCGGTAAGAGTTTCAACTTTCGCCGCCGCGCCACCAGTCCCTTTTGTTACGTCTACCATTGAGGCCATAAAGTCGCTTACGTTAAAGTTTCCCAAAGCTCCTTCGACCAGCGCCACTGACCCGGCGTAAGCAACCATGTCGGTGGCCTTGATGTCTGCCATATCACCGGCACCCTCAATTGCCGATCTAACAAGCAGCTGGGAGGCCGCGGTGTCGTACCCTTGCAACTCCAGGCCCTCCAGCAACTGCAAGAGGCCAGAAAGGTTACCAAGAATCGTATTAGTGTCGTTGCCTGGGGCGCTCGTGATTGATCTAATAACACCCTGTATTTCGCCAGCAGCATCGCTAGCGTCCCCGCCCGTCTCCGCCAAAGATTTACCAAAACTGTCCAAAGAACTTTCTACGGAATTAATAAAGTTTGGCATCTCGAACAGTCCATTAAGTAACAACGTGAGGTCTTCGTCGGCAAGCGCGCTAGCTGCGCCATTCAAGCCAAGTGCGTCGGTAAAGGTGTTAGTGCTAAGCGTTGCCTCGTCTAGCTCGTCAATCGCCAGGCCGGAAGCTTCTGCATAATCACGAAGCTCACCATTAACCGCCGACTGAAGCGCCAACGCATCCTCAAGCGCCTGATTGTTGGCCTCACGCGCCGCGTACTCCTCCGCGGTTATTTGGCCGTACTGGTACTTGTTTGCAGCCCTTTCGGCAGCCCTTGCGGCATCAACATTTTTTTGAAGGTTGGCGACAACCAGGTCAATGGCGGCGTCGCTTTCGCCAACCATTCCAGCGGCAAGAATCGCACCGAGATTACCACCAGCGGCCTCGAACTGCGCAACCAGCGCGGGGTCACCAAATATGTTAACCAAATCTACCTGCTGAAGCATCCCCTCTTTAAAATAATCTAAAGTAAGACTGCCGGCAGCAAAAATTTCTTCCTGAGCACCCGTTGCGTCATTGGCGTTTCTCGTCGCATCAGCAAGCTTGTTTTGCGCATCAGCAACACCGTCAGCGGATTTTTCAAGACCCTTGCCCGCGTCCGAGGCGTCATCCATTGCGTCCGCGGTGGAAAGCATTGGGGCAACGTAAGCCTCTGCGTTCAATACGTTATCCATTTGGGATTCCGCCAGCTTGTCCACCTCGCGGGTGTAAACCCTCAAAGCGTCCGAGCCGTCCTTCATTTTCCCGGTGTTCTTATCGAACGCTTTTGTGTCTTCGTTAATCGCGTCGGACAATCCCTCGGCGCTACCAAAGAATCTTTCAACCTTTTCCGAAGCATCTTCGGTTCGGCCAACAAAATATCCGACCACTGCCGTTAGCGCAGCAACTGCCGTAACAATCAAGCCGATAACAAAGAATTTCTTGATTACGCTGTTTAGCAAAGCAACGGCACCAGCAGTCCTGGTAGAAGCTGCCGTAACAGAATCCATAGCGACCTTGCTACCAAACAATGCTTTTACAAAATTAGCGTTCAGTTCAATACCAAGCTTTGTTGTAACAAACTTAAGCGCAAGCATAGAGGCGACTGTCCCGGCAGAGGCAGCAATAAGTGCGGCGAATCCCGAAACCAAAAGAAGAACGGCAATAACTATGCCGTTAATAACCTGGCCGACAGCAGTATCCGATATGGCTGTGAAGCCCTCCACCACCGTATTCAAAAGCGCCACCTGTGCACTCAGCGGGCCAACAGAATCGCCAATGCTGGCCTGAAGAGTTTGTGCGTTCTGCGCGAGCCTCTTCAGTTGCTCAGCGGTTGTACCGCTAATAATCCCATACTGCTCAGTAACCTTAGTGCCATAAAGGTATTCGGCAGAGCTAAGCGCGATAAGGCGACGAACTTCGTCAGAGTTTTGGGCAAGGCGCAGCAAGGCAGGAATGTCTCGCACGGAGGTGATACCCAGCTGGCGAAGTGTTCTTTCCGCCTCCGGCCCCTCTTTATTGATCCCGTCAAAAAAGTCTTGTATGACAGCTCCGGGTCGAGTCTGCCAGTCGGAAACAAACTGGTCTGCCGTGCGACTGGTAAGCCTTCCGTATTCCGCAACATTAAAACCGCCCTCCACAGCAGATTTTCCAATGTTGCTAAACAGCCGTGTGATGTTACCTCGCGCAAGTTCCGGCCTAATACCCAAGGATGCCATCGCACCTGAAAGGCCAATAATTTCTGGCGCGGCCAATCCCGCAAGGTTACCCATTGAGGCAATGTTTGTTGAGATAGCAACAATCTGAGATTCGGTTGCCACCGAGTCGACACCGACCGCAAGGATGGCGGAGCCCAGCGCGTTAAAGTCTCCGTCAATCCCGTCAATAAGCTGATCGAGGCGACCGAAAGCTGTCGCGGCAGCATCAACGCTGAGGTCGGTTGTGGCAGAAAACTTTGCAACCGTTTCGGTAAAGTCACCAATGACCGCCGTGGCGACACCCAGCTGGCCGGCGAGAGTTGCAATGTTGGTAACGTCGGCCCACGAAATCGGCGTTGTTTGGGCGATAGCCTTCAAATCTCTTTGCAGATTTTCCCTAGTGGTCTTCATCGAATTAGACGCAATTTCGTTTGTCCGTACAACGTTTGCAAACTCGCGTTCGTACTGAATCGAGAAACCAATAGGTGCAAGGGCAAGGGCCGCGGCAGCCTTGCTAATCCGGCTTGCCGTATTCGATATATCGTACATTGCATAGCGAAGCCCGGCCAGGCTTTCGTTGCCCAGGCTGTTCCAGACGCTCTTCAGCCTTTCGCCAACCGACGAGAAATCTTTTGCCGCCTTCGCTGTTTTAGCTGTAGTTTCGGCAGCCTTCTTGGCCCCGACGACCGTGGCTTTCCAGTATTCCGGCCCTTGCCTTATGTTTTTGTTGTAAAGAACGACCTCTTGGCCAATCTTTCCTATTTCTTTTCCCGTGCCCTGCACAACCTTCGGGTCGAAAGCTTTCACCAAATCCTTGCCAACAAACTTGACAAGTTCCTTCGACTTCCCGAGAGCCTCGTTTTGCTTCAGGAACTCTTCACGCAACTGACGCGCCTGCTCCGTGGACTGCGCAAGTGCCACTTGGACTTGACGCACCTGGTCTGGGTTTAGGCCAATCTGACTTGAAGTGTTAGCGCTTTGAGGTTTGGTGGCAAGTTCAATTTCTTTAGACTTAGAAAGCCTTTTGTCTAAAATATTGTTTATTTCGTTCTGACTTTGCATCAGCTTGTGGTATTGAGCGACCTGTTGCGCCAAGAAGCCCACGCTGGCTTGTTCCGCAGTGTTGGTCCTTGAAACCTCGCTAGACAAAAGCGACGCTTGCCTTGTTGACTCTGAAAGGCCGGCCTGAATCTTACGAATGTTTTCGTCGCTGATGCTCGTGCGCGACATGTTGCTAAGTTCTTGGGAAAGTAGCCTGGCTTGGGTGGTGGAATCGGCCAGGCCGGCCTGTACGGCCTTTATTTCCTTGTCGTCAAACCCGGAGGAGCTAGTTCCTGGCGTCTTAATACTAGATGCCGCTTTGATACTTTTTAGGGCAGCCTCCTGCGCCCGCAGTTCCTTGTTGTATTTGATTGTCGCCTGGGAGGCGCTAGTAATTGACCCCTCTACGGAGCCGAACGTGGACTGAGACTGTTTGGCAAAATTAATTAGCTCTTTAGAGAGCCCGCCAATTACATTCTTTAGCTGGCTACCGTCAGCCCCGAAGGTAACGTCAATATCAGCCAAGGGTTCCTCAAATCAATAAAAGTAGTTATGAACATTCTACCCTATTGTTAGTTTTTGCCCTGAAGAACGTGCGCCCGATCGTTGCGACGCATCGGTTTTACCAAACCCTTCTTTTTTTCCTGCTCCTCCAGCCACTCTTGTCGAGTTGGCATCTCCCCATCGTCCATTATTCTCGGCTCCGCAATAAAGTAGCGACCATGCGACTTGGCTTTCTTCTTCCCGTCAGCCTCCTGCGCCCTCTCCACGGCTGCGCGGGACTTAGAGACCCTAGCCTTAGCGTCAAAGGCAACACGATCTGATTCGTCCCACCAAATAGGAACACCGTCCCTATACCAATCCTCTAAAAGGTAGTGCGCTTTGATTAGCCTGTAATCCCAGACCGTCCATTCCTTGTGCGACGGGTCGCTAAAGATAACCGCAGTTGGGGGATGCCCTATACTTGCTGCCGCTTTTAAATAACTGGTAAGAAATCTATTTTGCGGCCACGTTAGGGCTTCGCTAAAAAATCCTCACCAGTTTCCATCATGAATACGGCGGTAGCTGTTCTTACCTTTTCGATTGCGCTATTAATTTTAGCTAGTGAGCTAAGCGGCAACCCGGTCCTAAGGGCTTTTGCGTCGTTGTAAGTAAAGGTATCCTGTACGCCACCGTCAGGGGATTCGATTTTTTCGATTTGATCGCGCCACAAGAAATCGGTAAACAAATTGTCCCGTTCGGGCGATGGCTTTTCTCTTTGCTCAGAGTTTCCGCCAAGCAGTTCTGAAATTTCGGAAGACTTTTGGTATTCGATGGGGTATTTTTTTCTAGCTTCGGAAGCAAGCTCCTCCCGCTTACCCTCGCTAATACCCTTGATGTAGAAGACGTAAGTAGATTCCATCATTTTCTGCGTAAGCGTTTGAAGCTTATCGCTAAGTTCGTCAATTTCTTTTTGCTGGGCCAAAGCAACACTCTTTGAGGGTGTAGCGCTAGACAGCTGGTCAATTTTTTCCTTTACCAGGGCAGCTTCATAACCGGTCGCCTCATCAAACGAAACCGAAACGGTCGCCCTCGGGTAGGAACGATTGGCAATTGCTTGGACAATACTAAAAGTCTTTGGGTCTTTTGCTTCCTCTACAGATTCTCGGATTTCTTCATAATCTTTTTCGTCAGACATTTTTCCTCCTGTGTTGTAATTACCAAGATACTATCATGGGCAAAGAAAAACCCCCTCCGGAGAGGGGGCTTTCTTGTCGGGTAGTTCCTAGGAAACAGTTACCGCGCAGGTGCCCGTTTCGCCGTTGGAAGCAGTAGCCGTGATTGTTGCAGTACCGGTAGCAACCGAGGTTACAATGCCAGCCGAAGAAACGGTGGCCTTGGTCTGGTCGCTAGAGGTGTAGGTCAAGCCGTTGGTGTAGTTACGACCGCCGAGTGTTACCGTCAGCTCGTCGTGGTCACCAGCAGAGGTTGCCAGGGTTGCGGGTGAAACCACAACTGCGGCATCCGATGCGCCAGCAACAACTGTGCGAACAGCGAAGTCACCCTGGGGCAGCATCGTTACAGTGTAACGGAACGCTTCCTCGCCGGTGACGGACTCTGCGTAGCCGTCAGTCATTACCTTGAGTACGTGCACGAACTCACCAGCGGCAGCAGCAGCGGCAGCTTCTGCTCCGTCAATGCGCATGACAAGGAATCCCTTGGTGCGTGGTGCGTCGAGCAAGTCGTAGACAGAGGAGTACGTGCTGGTTGCGTCGTCAAAGCTAGCTGGGTAGTAGAAGGAAATTCCTCCACCCCAGTTCGTGTAGCCACGGTCAACAACTTTACCAACAGCGGTGATCGCTGGGTCTTCAAGCTGGTTGGACGCTTCGAGGTTGAAGTCGAAGTCGTTCCATGAAACAGCTTCTGAGAGGTCAACAGATGCGTTGATCTCAGCAGCAGTGGGGTTCTTGTAGTCCGCAAATGCGTTCTCCAAAGCCCACCATACGCGGATGTTACCGCTTGCGGGAACCTTTACGTCAGTCATTATGAAGCCACCTCATAGTTCCAGTTTACGAAGTCATTGTTCAAGAACGACTGGCTGATGCGCTGGTTTTCACCGTTGCCGACCACGTCGATCCCGAAGTCAGTTTTGACTCCAACCATTTTGATGCGGTCGCCAGAAGCGAAGTTCGTGTCGCTGTCCTGACCAATCCGCTGAATTGCAATGTACTCAATGTCGGGGAATGCAATGAGGTCAAGTGCCTCGTTGAATACTCCGGTAGCAGCAGTGTCCGCGTCGCGGAATGCTTCAAATACAACCTCTGGGTTGTAGAAGGTCGGGGTGGACAGGTTGCCTTCATCGCAGAAAGTAAGCGAGTCGTCAGTGTCTGAATCCCCGAGGGTGAACGTTGTTCCGTCCTCGTTCAAGGCGCAGGTGATGTTTTTCACAAGAGCTGAGTTCAGCTCGGCTGCGGTGGGGGCAGTGCGGTCTGCAAAAGCCTCCGGGTGAGCGAGACAGAGCGTAACGTTTGCACGATACATTCTGGTGTTAGCCATTAGTTCTCTTCCTCAATATCGATATTGGATTCGGTTTCTTGCTCTTCATCTGTTTTTTTCATGAAAGAGAAAATGCCAGAGCGTTGCTCCTGCTTCTCTTCCACCGTGCCAGGCTTGTACATCACCGGGTTATACGGCTTTGTACCTTCCTCGACGGGGACAAGGATGTCCTTAAATTTAGGGTGCCGAAGCATCTTTGGAGACACGTCGGCAATCTGTCCGGACACAGTATTTAGGGCAAGTACCATAAATCTAGTTTACCACCTATTTAGGAGCCGACACCGGTGCTATTGACTTGAAAAGATAGCGTCGAAATGGCCATGTACAAGTGTGGTTTTGCGTCGTAATCAACAATAGGGAAAGAGGAGTTTGCGCCCTCTGGAGTCAGCTGAGAGCCTCCCGGTACGCTCCAGCCAATAAGTTCGTTGAGGACGTAGTTCAACCCCTCTCTTGCCTGATTTGGAGTTGGGGCTACTAGCACAATATCCACCGAAGATGAATACTCGTCGTACCTAACTCCAGCGAACGAAGTATTTACAGTAGATCGCTGAAGCCCATGCCACCGCAAAACAATAAAGGGTTTAACCCTATTGTCAATTTTCAGCAAAGACTCATCGTCAAGAACCGAGTCTTCTTTTATTTCATACGCAGGCAAAGCGCTGGCTATGTGCGTGTAAATAGCATCTTGCACGGACACTAAGTCTAATCCGGTCATTAGTAAGAACCTCTTGCAATTCTGTTTTCGTACTTCTTGACCAATCTGGGCAAAACTTGCTTTGTTACATAAAGACGAGCATCGCGCAACGCGAACATTCCCTCAACCATTCTGTTCGCTTTTACGTGATAGAAGCCTTGATCCTGGTACCCAAAATAATTCTCAAAGTTTCTAATCCAACCAAAGGCAGCGTTGGTTTGTTGAGCGCCTCGCTCAAACCTTACGCCAACGGCATCTCTCATATCTCCACTATCAACGCGACCCGGAGAAGAGGTTTGCTTGTACCTTCCACTCTTTCGACCCCTCCATGGTTTCTCCCACTGACGACCAGTTCCTCTGGTCTCAATAAGCCTTACCATCTCGTCACGACCGGCCCTGGCTAACTCAATCTGTAAATCTTGACCAGCCAAGTCAACAGCTTTGGCAACTCCCTCTAGTTGCTTTATCGTGCCGGCAATATTAATCCTTACGAACTGCTTATCGCCCCTAGCCATTAGCAACCGACTTAGCGCTTACTTCGCACTCGATGGTGGTGTTCCAGCCGTAAGAAGAATTAATTGCTTCGGTTATTACAAACTCAAGTTCCTCCAGAACAGCATTCTCTCCACCATTGGTAACCCTAACCTGAAGACCCTTGCGAAACAATCCAACCGTTGCGTCGTAAGGAACTTGGACCCTGATTCCCTGAATTGATCCTTGAGTTATCCCAAGGTCTGGCATACTTGCGCCACTAACTGGCTGTATCCTGGCCTTGCCGGACCACACAATAACCTCGGGGTCCCCTGTGTAAGTGTTTGTTGTTGGATTCCAGACCAGGCTTCCCATATTTGGATCAACAACTTGAACGCTTGCGTTATACCAACGCGCAACAATGTCGCGCATCTCAAGCGCAATCTTGGCAAAGTCTATAGGTGTGCTCTTAGAGATAGCCACGTTAGTTCCACCATGGGTACTCGTCTGCTTGACCGTCGTTGTCGTCGTCGATAAACATCTTGATCATGTTGAAGTATTCGTTAGACTCGTCCTGGAGCGCCTCTTCGCGGAGCTGTGCGGCAATCTTGCGCAAGGACTCGGCAATCTTGTCACCGTTGACCGTAAGGTCGTCGGAGGACCAGGACTTGAGAAGAAGCGCCTGCGAGCCAGCGATGGTCTCCATAGCGCGTGCAGTAGCAAGCTTGACGTTATCACCGTACATCGTGAGGAACGCGGCAATTTCATCATCGCCAAAGTACATGTAGTTACCAACACCGGCAACCACATCGGTAGCCTCCGTGTCGCCAAGGAGAACTCGAACCTTACCGGTGTCGGTAGTGAAGTCAGCGGGAGATGCACCAGAATTTGCCATACTAATAGTTTACCGCAAAAAAGAACCACGCACCGGAGCCCGGGGAAGGGGGATGGGCTCAACGGTGCGTGGCAAGCCAGCAGGAGGGGAAGCTGGTATTTATATACTAACAAAGAAAAACCCCCGAGCAATTTCTCGCCCAGGGGTTTTTCTGTTGGCTACTTAGGAGCCTGCACCTGTCGAGGCGCGGAGTCCATCCTTGGTGACCGAGAATGCGTCCACAACGTGGCGCACGCGGGTCTGGATGTCGTCGTCGTCAAAGCTTCCGTCACGAACAGGAACTTCTCCACCAGCGAGGCTGAAGTGTCCGTTGTCCTTGATGGAGATGAGCGGAGTACGTGCACCCGAGAGGAAGACCTCCCAGAAGTATGGACGGACGTTCAGGTCGGGAATGACGAACCAGAAGTTGTCAGTCTGTCCGCCAGAAACGGTGTCCAGTGCGTTGAACTCGATTGGGTTGAACGGGCTGGTGATGATGCTGGGGTTGAAGATTGTCTCTTCAGAACCAGACGTCTTGCGAATCTGCTGCAAAGCAAACAGTTCGCGAACGGTCATCGCAAGCGACGTTCCGTAGACCAGCTTGTAGTTCGAGGCGACCACGCGGTTGCCACCAACGGTGTCTTCGCGTGAAGAAGCCATAGCGGCCTGCAACGAGTCAAGTGACAAAGCGGGGTTGCTAGCTAGTCCCTTGCCGGTAAAGCCGG